>Ga0209577_10000007_pt1 | contig 177830 bp, 164 predicted proteins | sample GraSoiAngelo_109_FD_185874 | JGI IMG/M metagenome (GOLD analysis project Ga0209577, IMG submission 185874) | Grasslands soil microbial communities from the Angelo Coastal Reserve, California, USA - 14_0903_12_20cm (SPAdes) (version 2) | ecosystem: Environmental > Terrestrial > Soil >... | reverse complement strand
TGATAGCGCGCCGCCGCACGTGCTCGGCGCGCGGGTCGGCCGGGGCCAGCGACGCGCTGGCGGCCAGCGTCTGCAGAACCGTCTTCATCTCGAACATGGCGAAGCTGCCGCCCAGACAGCGCCGCACGCCGCCCCCGAACGGGATCCACGTGTAGGTGCCCGCCGGCTGCTCGAGGAAGCGCTCGGGGCGAAACGCGCCGGGGTCGGGATAGACCTCGGGCCGGCGGTGCATGAGGTAGATGCAGCAGGCCACGGTGGTGCCAGCGGGCAGCTCGTGACCGGCAATGGCCACCGGCTCGGTTAGGCGACGAACCACGAGCGGCAGGATCGGCCGCAGGCGCAGGGTTTCCTTGGCCACCGCGTCGACGTACTCGTCGCCGCCGGCGAGCGCCTCCGTGCGCAGGCGCTCGAGCTTATGGGGGTGGCGCACCAGCCGCTCGAGCGCCCAGGACAGCGCGCTGGCGGTGGTCTCGTGGCCGGCCACCAGCAAGGTCATCAGCTCGTCGCGCAGTTCGGCATCGGTCATCGGGCTGCCGTCCTCGTGCCGGGCTCCGAGCAGCATCGACAGAATGTCATCGCGCTCCTGGAGGTCGGGCGCCTCGCGGCGCCGCCGGATCTCGTCGTAGATGACCGCGTCCACTCGTCCCAGCGCGCGGCGAAACGGCGCCGTGCCCACCCCGCGCTCGGGACCGAGGAGCACCAGAACCGCCCACACGCGGGGGTTGCTGGTGGCGTCCAGAAATGCCCGCAGCCGCCGGCGCAGCTCCTCGAGGCGGTCGGCCTCGCGCACCCCGAACACGGCGCGCATGATCACCTCGAGCGTGAGCGCCTGCATGCGCGGGGCCAGCGCCACGGCCTCGCGCCGCGGCCAGAGGGAGAGCTCGCGAGAGGCGACGTCGGCGATCAGCTCGCGGTAGCGGTGCATGCGCTCGCCGTGGAAGGCGGGCAGCATCAGCTTGCGCTGGACCATGTGCGGACGCTCGTCGAGCACCAGCACGGAGTGCGAGCCGAGCACCGGCGCCAGGATCGAGTTGGCCTCGCCGGCGTGAAAGACCTCGGGCGACCCGGTGAAGATCTGCTTGACCGCCTCGGGGTGAGAGAACAGCACCCAGGTTCCCTCGTGCATCAGGCGCATGGTGAACACGTCGCCGTAGCGCATGCGACATGACTCCAGGTAGGCGGTCGGGCGCTTGACCCACCTGACGGTCTGCATCGCCCGGGGAAGACGAGGGCCGGGAGGAAGGCTCGCCCGGCTCATGGCGCCCACCGCGAGGGGGGTAGGGGAGGGGAGAGGGAGCTGCTGGGGCAGCTCAGGTTGACCACGGCGCGCCGGGCCGAGGCCGACAGGCGCCGTCCGGCGCCCACGGCGGCCGCGGCGACCCAACGCCGGAGGCCGGGCGCGAGGGCGCGGATGCCCGCCAGCCCGGTCGCTGGCGCCCGGCCCAGGGCCACATGGGCACCGACGGGGCGGGTGACGTTCTTGAGCCAATGCAGGCGCTCCTCGCCCCACGTGATGCCCCGCAGGCGCTCGGCGCCCCGGCGCGTTTGGTCGGAGACCAGCACCTCGCCGCCGCCGGCGGCCGAGCACAGCCGGGCGGCGACGTTGACCGTGGCCCCGTACCAGTCGCCGTCGGAGTGGATCGCCGGGCCGGTGTGCACGCCGACGCGCACCGGCGGCAGGGCGGGGGCGGCGCCGAGCTCGTCGACGATCTGCACGCCCAGGCGGATCGCCGCGCCCGCTTCCGGGCAGCGGAGCATCATCGCGTCGCCGATCGTCTTTATCTCCTCGGCGCCGTAGGGGGCGAGCAGCGGCCGCACCGCCGAGTACAGGCCCGCCGCCACCTCGGCTGCGCGCTGGTCGCCCTGCTCGTCGGCCAGCGCGGTGAAGCCGACCAGGTCGCAGAACAGGAAGGTAGAGCTGGTAGTAGTCGCCTCCACGCATACGCAACGGTATCTGGATACCGAGCGGTATGTCAAGTTCGGGCGGGCGGGCGGGCGCGGGCCGGGGCGACCGTCTAGATGCTGCCGGCGAGCTGGATGTGGTCGGCCTCGGCGGCGCCGCCGAATGGCCGGGTGAGGCCAAAGCGGTTGAGCACCGACTCGGGGACCCCTTCGACGCCCGGCGTATCGGAGGCCTCTCCCCGCGTGTGCGGGTCGTCGGCAAAGCCGCCCACGGCCACCGAGTGTCCTGGGCTGCGGTAGCCGGAGATCCCGATCAGGTGGAGGCCCAGGGCCCGGCCCAGGGCGTCCAGGCGCGTGGCGATCTCGGGCTCCGAGCCGACCGTGTAGCTGGTGCCGGGCGCGGGGAAGAAACCCGAGTTGCCGTCGTGGGCGCCGGTGAAGGACAGGCCGCCGCTGGCGTCGAGCCCCAGCCGCGAGAGCTGGCGCTCGAGCCGCTTGGCGGTGCGATTGAGCCGCCGCAGACGAGACCGCTTGGCCGTCCGCGAGCGCACGAGCCCGTGCTGGCGCTCGAGCAAAGCGATGTGCAGCCGAGCTACCTCGTCGCGCTGGATGAGCTTGGCCGCGGTGATGCGGTGCTGGCGCGCCTCGAGTCCGGCTAGGCGCGTGGCCTGGACCGCCAGCTCCTGCGAACGTAGGCGCACCCGCACGATCGCCGCGGCGTTTTCCCGCGAGACCCGTTTGAGGTCATCGACGCGCTCGAGCAGGTCGGCGAAGCCCCGGCTCTCCACCGCCACGGTGACCACGTCGGGTGGGGGCGCCTCGTAGGAGGCGATCAGCTGCTGGGCCAGCGCCCGACGGTCGCGCACCAGCGCCGCGCCCAGCGCCACCACGTGCGTGCGGGCGTAGTCGAGCTGGCCGCGCAGCGCGTCGAGCTGGGCCTGCTCGACGTTCAGGCTCTGCTGCAGGGCGCTCAATCGCGCCCGGGCCAGGCCGATGCGCCCGTTGAAGCCCTCGATCCGCTGCGTCTCGTGCTCGATGGCGCCGCGCAGGGACTGAGCCTGCTGGCGAGCGCTGGTAAAGCGGCTGATGACGTCGCCGCTGCCGGCGGCGGGCACCGCTGCGACGGCGCCGACGGCGAGGACCGCGGCGCTGGCGGGGCGGCCCAAGACGGAAAGGAGGCGGACGTGGTGGCGCATGACGGGCGGTCGCCGGTCCCCCGCCGCGTCGGGGGGCGGTCCGGTGCGACGGTGGACTTCCACCCGCCCACCGTGGGGGGCCGGGCGCGGGCAAGGTAACGCCGGCCTCGCGCGCTGGCCGCAACTTCCTGCCCGTGCACGGGGAGTTGCACGTCCGGCGCTCAGACGTCACCGCGGCGAGGCGCCCGGCGGCGATTAGCACGCCCCGAAATCGGGCAGTACCGGGCTGGCAGCAACGGCCGCTCGCTGGGTCTGCAAACGAGGCCCGGTCAGCGAAAGAAATCACCATCGCCACGGCAACGTCCCCCCCTCGCATCCGCCGCGGCTCGTTCTCTCACGAGGCTTTGCTCTACACGGGCCGCGAGGGCTTCCTCACCGGCACCCTGCCCTTCATCCGCGAGGGCCTCGACGCCGGCGAGCCCGTCCTGGTGGCCGCGCCGGGCGAGCGTCTCGCCTGGATCGAAGCGGAGCTAGGACCCGACACCGCCCGCATCCTCCTGCTCGACATGGCCCGGATCGGGCGCAATCCGGCGCGCATCATCTCGGAATGGCGCGCGTTCCTCGCCCAGCACGGCGATGGGGATTTGCCGGTGCGGGGGGTCGGCGAGCCCGCCTGGGCCGAGCGCAGCGACGAGGAGCTCCTCGAGTGCGCCCGCCACGAAGCCCTGCTCAATCTGGCGTTTCGCGACGCGCCACGGTTTCGTCTGCTCTGCCCCTACGACGTAGCGTCACTGGACCGCCGCGCCGTGCGCCGCGCGTGCGCCACGCATCCCATCATCTGGGAGAACGGGGCGCCGCGCGAGAGCGCGTCCTACCTGGACCCGCTCGGTGCGCTCGCGCGGTTCGACGGCGAGCTGGCGCCGCCGCCGGCCGACGCCTGGCGGGTGGGCTTCGGTCCCCACGACGTGGGGATGATCCGGCGGCTGATCTCCGGTGGCGCTCGGGGAATGGGCATCCCGTCTGAGCGCGCCAACGACCTGGTGCTCGCGGTAAGCGAGATCGCTTCCAACAGCATCCTGCACGGCGGCGGGCGAGGTGACCTGCTCGTCTGGCGACGCGGCCCGCGACTCGTCTGCGAGATACGGGACCGCGGACGCATCGGCGACCCGCTGGTGGGACGTAGCCGGCCTTCGCCGGAGCAGCTCGGCGGTCGCGGGGTGTGGCTGGCCAACGAGGTGTGTGACCTCGTGCAGCTCCGCACGGGGGCCGGGGGGACCGTGGTCCGGCTGTCGCTGGGCTCTCGCTGACGGCGCTAGGTCCGCCTGGTCCCGGCTGGCCGCGGGCGCTAGGCGGGCTCGGCCAAGACGTGGACCTGCTCGCCGGCCTGGCTCGGTGCTTGCGGGCCATCGAGGTTGGTGATCCGGTAACCCGCCTGGGCCAGCAGCTCGCACACGGCCTGGTTCTTTCCGTGCATCTCGACGACGAGCGCTGGGCGGTGGACGGCCAGGATCGTGCCCATGCCCTCGAGCACGTCGAGCTCGGCTCCTTCGACGTCTATCTTGATCACCTGGGGCGGCGGGGCTTCACCGGAGGCGACCAGATCATCCAGGGCGACTCCGCGCACGATCATGCGCCGGCGCTCGTGCGGATGCTCGCCCACCGAGGCCAGCCGGGTCCATAGGCTGTCCTCGACGCCGATGACCTCGACGGGCGCCGACCTCGAAGTGGCGGCCGCCTCGATGACCAGCCAGCCACACAGCTGGTTCAGGCGCATGTGGGCGTGGAGCGCGCGCACGTTGGCCGCCTCGGGCTCGACGCTCACCACGTGTCCGCCGCGGCCGACCAGCCGCGCCGCGGCCAGGCCCGTGATGCCGATGTTGGCTCCGATGTCATAGAAGACGTCGCCGGACCTCAGCGTGCGACGAAGGGCTTCCTGGACCGTCGGCTCGTGCACGCCGCGCACCATGGCGTAGGTCTGGGCGCCGCCCAGGTCCAGGTGCGCGGTGGAGAGCAACATCCCCTCGGCCAGTCCGAAGGGGATACGCAGGTGCCCGCGCGAGAGGAGCGGGTCCAAGAGGCTCAGGTGGCCCCGTCTCTGCCAGCTCCGCCGGGTCTCGACGGAGAGCTTTCGCGTCAGCCCCCAAACGACGATGTCGGCCGGCGCCAGGAGCGCCTCGCGGAGGCGCTGGACCAGGCGCAGGTAGTGCCACTTGACCAGCCACAGCACGTGGGCCTCGATGCGGACGCCGAGAATCGCCACCCCCGCCTTGGGGCGTCGAGCGGTCCGGCTCACCCCGAAAGCCCGGCGAGTCGGGCCAGGAGCGGGCCGCGCTGGCGCATCGGCGAAAGTCTTCCAGGCGCTGACCGGCGGCGGGGGAGGGGCCGACCGATCCCTCGCCGGGGCCCGCCAACTCGGGCTGACAGCGTGTCGAAAGCTGCGAGAATGGGACCGCCCGGGGCATAGCCCAGCCCCACCCCTGACCTCTGGAGGATCACGTGCCGTCTCTTCTCGACCTGACCCAGCAAGGCGACGTCGCGACCATCACCGACGAGTCCAAGCTGGGCTCGGTGACGCTCATGGATCCCCAGGAGCTCTATCGGCTCTGGGAGCGCCAGCAGTGGCAGTCGGGCGTGATCGACTTCAGCCAGGACCGGCGCGACTGGGAGGAAATGAGCGAGGAGCAGCGCCAGGAGATGATGTACGGCCTGTCGGCGTTCTTCGTGGGCGAGGAGCGGGTGGCCACCCAGTTCAGCGGACTGGTGATGGCGTATGACAGCCAGCACGAGGAGGCGTTCCTGTGCACCCAGCAGGTCGACGAGGCGCGCCACGCCCAGCACTTCAACAACCTCTACGAGCAGGTTCTCCAGTACGACGGGACCTACGAGCAGCGTTTGGATGCCGCCCGCACAGACCTCAATGACGCCTACCGAGTGCTGTTCGACGAGCACCTGGTAGAGGTCAACCAAACCCTGATCGAGAACCCGCGCGACCTCGAGGCCAAGGTCGACTACATCGTCACCTACCACATGGTCATCGAGGGAATGCTCGCCCTGACCGGGCAGTACTTCCAGACCGACTACATGGAAAAGAATGGGATCCTGCCCGGCCACCTCGAAGGCTTCAGGAAAATCGCCCGCGACGAGCATCGGCACGTGGCCTACGGCACCTGGTACCTCCAGCAGAAGTGCAAGGACCCCGGGCTCGCCCGGCGCGCCCAGGACAAGCTCGCCGAGACGCTCCCGGCCGCCGCCGGCGTGCTGGTACCCCCCGGCTACACCCTGGGCGAGGACTTCACCTACATGGGCTACACGTCCCAGGAGCAGAACGAGTTCGCCTACACCGCCCTGTCGCGGCGGCTGAAGGTGATCGGCCTGGGCCTGCCCGCGGTCGCGGCCTAGGCGCCCCCGCGACCTGGCGATGCCCGGCGGCGACCTGGACCGCCTGGCCAGGGGATTCTTCGGCGCCTACGGCGAAGGCGATCTCGAGACCATGAGATCGCTGTTGGCCGAGGACGCGGTGAGCTACATCACCAACGCCGAGGGCGGGGTCGATCGGGTGCACGGGCACGAGGGGTTCATGGCGCGGTTGCCCGACCCGGCCGGGGCGCGGCTGAAGACGGCAATCACTCAGGTCGTGGTGATCGACGACGAGCGCGTGATGACGATGATCGAGATCCAGGCCGAGCGGCGGGGTAGGACCCTGCACAACTTCGCCGCCTTCCTGGCCCGGGTCCTCGACGACCAGATTGCCGAGCTCTGGATGGTGGACGCCAAGCCGGCCTACAGCGACGAGTTCTGGTCCTAGCCAAACCGCCGCCCCGATCGGGCACGGCCGGGCCGAGCTCGGCCCACTAGCCTGTGGGCTCGATGACCGAGCGGGAGTTCGCGGGCCGGGTCGCGCTGATCACCGGCGGCAGCGGCGGGATCGGCGCTGAGCTGAGCCGCCGGCTCGCCGCGGCGGGCGCCGCCGTGGCGGTTCATTACGCCGCCAACCGCGGGGCGGCCGAGGACGTCGTCGCCGACATCGCCGGCAGCGGTGGTCGCGCCACCGCCATCGGTGCCGACCTGCGCGCGGCCGACACCGCCGAGCAGCTGGTGGGCAGCGTCGAGCGCGAGCTCGGGCCGGTGGACGTGCTTGCCGCCAACGCCGGGCTCAGCCGGCCGGCGTCCTGGGAGGACGTGGACGCGGCGGCGTTCGATGAAACGCTGGCCGTGAACCTTCGTGCGCCCTACCTGCTAGCCCGCCGCAGCCTCCCCGGCATGCGCGAGCGCCGATTCGGGCGGATACTCTTCACCTCGTCGGTGGCCGGACTGACGGGCGGGATCGTGGGCCCTCACTACGCCTCGTCGAAGGCCGGCCTGCACGGCCTGGCACATTTCCTGGCCGCCCGCGTCGCCGCCGACGGCGTGACCGTCAACGCGATCGCCCCCGCTCTGATCGAGCAGACGGGGATGCTGCCCGGAGATCCCGGTGCGCTCTCAGAGCGCGTCCCGGTGGGGCGACTGGGCCGGCCTGGGGAAGTGGCCGACCTGGCGATGGCGGTGCTGCGCAACGGCTACGTCACCAACCAGGTGATCAGCGTGGATGGCGGAATCCACCCGCGCTGAATCCATGCCACCATGCCGGCCATGGATACGCAGACCATCGATCAGGAATATCAGCAGCTCCAGCAGGAATTCCAGGACGTCGCCCAGTCCGTGCAGACCTTGGCGCAAAAGCTCCAGGCTGCCCAGCAGGCGGGCAACGCCGAGGCCAAGGACTGGCTCCTGGACCTCAAGCAGGTCGCCCTGGACATCAAGGACGAGCAGGTGCAGATCAACGCGCTGCTGCAGGCGATCCACGGCTTCGTGGCCAACCAGGCCAACCAGATGGCCACGGCCCCTCCACCGCCCCAGCAGATCCAGCAGGCTCCGCAGCCGGGCGGGATGTTCGGCGGCTTCCTCCACGGCGGCTTTGGGCAGTCGATGGCCACCGGCCTGGGCATGGGCGCCGGGATCGGCATGGGGGAGGGGCTGGTCGACGACATCTTCGGCTGATCGGCAAACGCCACGGCGCAGCCGCTCGCCGGCGCCGGCGAGCGGCTCAGAGCTCGCCACGGCCCGACGCTGGCTAACCGTGCTCTATGACGCCGAGTGCGCCCTGTGCGTGACGATGATGGGGGCGCTGCTGACGCTCGACCGTCGCGCGCGGCTTCAGCCGGTTGCGCTCCAGAGCCAGGAGGGCGCCGATCTGCTCTGGGATCTGCCCCCGGCCGCTCGCATGGCCAGCCTCCATGTCGTCGCTAAGGGGGGGCGGCGGACCTCGGCCGGACGCGCCCTGGCCCAGGTTCTCGAGGCCATCCCGGGCCTGTCCCTCGCCGGTGCACTGCTGCGCCGGCGTCCCGCACTCGCCGAGCTCGCCTACGCGGCGGTAGCCCGGCACCGCGGCGTTCTCGGACGCGCCATCCCCATGGCTGCCAAGCGGTGGGGCGGGCGCCAGATCCGGGCTCGGTCCAACCGTCCTAGGCGACCTTGAGGACGAGCTTGCCGGTGTTCTGGCCCTTGAACAGGCGCAGAAGCGTGTCGGGAAAGCTCTCCAGTCCCTCGGCGACGTCCTCGCGCGATTTGATCTTGCCGGCCGCCAGCCATTCCGCCATCTCGCGAGCTCCTTCGGCGTAGCGGTCCCCGTAGTCGCTGACCACGAACCCGGTCATCGTCGCGTGGTTGACCAGCAGCGAGAGGTAGTTCGACGGGCCCGTCATGGCGTCCGTGGCGTTGTACTGCGAGATCGCGCCGCAGATCACGACTCGGCCGTGGCGGGCCAGGTGCGCCAGGGCCGCGTCGAGGATGTCACCGCCGACGTTGTCGAAGTAGACATCGATGCCCTGGGGACAGTGCTCGCCCAGCGCCGCCTCGACTTGCTCGGCCTTGTAGTCGATGGCCGCGTCGAAGCCCAGCTCGTCGACGATATGACGACACTTCTCTGATCCGCCGGCGATGCCTACCGCGTGGGCGCCCTTGAGCTTGGCGAGCTGGCCCACCATTCCGCCCACCGCGCCGGCGGCGCCCGAGACCACTACCATCTCGCCGTTCTTCGGCTGCCCGATGTCCAGCAGCCCGAAGTAGGCGGTCATGCCAGGCATGCCGAGGGTGCCGAGGTACACCGGCAGGGGCGCGAGCTCGGTATCGACCTTGGTGACGGCGTTGCCGTGAGTGACGGTGTATTCCTGGACGCCGAGCAGACCGGTGACCGCGTCGCCGCGAGCGAGGTCCGCATTGTTGGATGCGACGACCTCGCCGGCGCCCAGCGCGCGCATCACCTCGCCGATCTGGACCGGCGCGATGTAGGACCTGCCTTCGTTCATCCACCCACGCATCGCCGGATCCAGGGAGATGAACTGGTTCTTGACGACTACCTCGCCCTCACCGGGGTCCGGCACCGGCTCCTGGGTGAGGTTCCAATCGCTCGGCTGGGGAAGTCCGACCGGTCGGGCGGCGAGCCGGAACTGGCGGTTGACGGTGTCCATGGCGATCCCCTTTTTGAGTTTGAGTTTGAGTTTGAGTTTGAGTTTGGGTTTGGCTGGCACCCCCGGCGGGGTGGGTACTCAGCTCGTCTGGCGGAGCGTCCGGGCCGAGCATAAGCGTCGGGTCCAGCTCGCATCCAGCGCTGGCCTTGTCCATCATTCCGACCACCAGTCCGGGATGATCTCGCCATCGCCCGCGTGGCGTGCCCCGAAGGCGAGCAGCTCCATCCCGTCCGGACCCGCTTCGAACTGACGAATCACCCCCGGCGCTACACGTAGGGCGTCGAGCTCTTCGACGCTCACGATGTCGTCGTCGAGCTTTACTCGCCCGGCGCCGGCGAGGACGACGTAGACCTCCTCAGCCTGGTCGTGCTTATGGGCAAAGGCCTGGCGCCGGCCGGGCTTGACTCGGTGATAGCTGAACCCCGTGTCCTCGCATTCGAGGGCTTGGTAGGCGAAGCGCGCCTCCTGGACCTCGGACATCCCGAACCGAACCGCAGAGTCCTCGACCTGGGGGAGCTGCTTGATGGTGTATGGGGCGGACAGGGAGAGACCTCCAACCTTTCTCGACGGCGATAGGTCGCCAAGTATGGCCGGGCTCAAGCGGCGGGGCGGCGCGGGCGGGTGCTCGAAGCGCCCGGCCGGGGAGCGCCCCGGGCCCACCCCTAAACCCAGGCTAAGTATCGCCGTCGACGCGTTTCGGCGGCCCAGACCCGGGGGATGTCAACAGGAGGCCGCTCGCGACGATCCACGATGCCTTTTTTGGCGAGAGGAGGAAGGCATGCAGGATCAGGCGGTGGGGACTAGGGACCGCTCGGTGTTTGGTGGGGAGGAGGGGGTCTTGCTCACGGGAGCGACGGGCTTCGTGGGGATGGAGCTGCTCGCGAGGTTTCTCGAGCGCACGCGCCGGACGGTCTACGCGCTCGTCAGGGCCGGCGACGAGCGCCACGCCAGGGAGCGGCTGCGCGCGACGGTGGCCTCGCTCGTTGGCGACCCGTGCGCCTACGAGGACCGGATCGTTGCCGTGCCCGGCGACGTGACCCACCCGGCGCTGGGCCTGGGGTCGCTCGACTGGCTCGCCGACGAGGTGACCGACATCATCCACGGCGCGGCATCGGTGTCGTTCGAGCTTGGCCTCCCCGAGTCGCGCTCGATCAACGTCGAGGGCACGCGGCGCATGCTCGAGCTGGCGGCGCTCGGTGCGCGGCGGGGGTGGCTGCGCTCGTTCTCATACATCTCGACCGCGTACGTGGCGGGCGAGCACGCCGGAAGCTTCGACGAGGGGGATTTCGATGTTGGGCAGACGTTTCGCAACGCCTACGAATGCTCGAAGTTCGAAGCCGAGCGGCTGGTCCGGGAGCGTCTCGGCGAGTTGCCGATCAGCATCTTTCGTCCGAGCATCATCGTCGGCGATCGCCGCAGCGGATGGACGCAAACCTTCAATGTCCTCTACGGACCGCTTCGCGCGTTTGCGCGCGGCGCTTACGCCGCCGTCCCCGCGCGGCGGACGGCGCCGGTGGATGTGGTCTCGGTGGACTACGTGGCCGACGCCATCTTCGCCCTCGCCCACCGCCGGCCGGGCGACGGGCGCACCTACCACCTGACGGCGAGCGACGACGCGGCTACCGTCGGGGAGCTGATCGACCTCGCCGCCGAGCGCTTTGAGCGCCGGCCGCCGGTGACTGTGCCGCCGAGCCTCTATCGACGGCTCGTGCATCCGGTCACCGTGCGGACGGGCGCGGCACGGCGCCGCCGGACGCTGAGGCGCAGCGAGGTGTACTTCCCGTACTTCGAGATCGACACCTGGTTCGAAGATCGCGCCACCCGCTCGACGCTCGCACAGCAGGGCATTCGACCCGCCCCGCTGGCCGACTATTTCAATCGCCTGGTCGACTTTGCCCTGCGCGCCGATTGGGGTCGGCGACCGATCTCCCGCCACACGGCTCGCAAGCAGGCTCGCGCACACTGAGGGCCACGGCGCGGTCCGGTAGCCCGCCCACCGCCCCGATGGCCCAACCGCTGGCACGAGCTGGCCGGATGCTCGGCGCGCCGATAGGGTGAGGTCGTGGCGACCTGGATCTTCGAACCCGGCCATACCGAGGCTGAGTTTCGGGCCCGGCACATGATGGTTACCTGGGTCCGGGGCTTGTTCAAGGACATCCATGGCACCCTCGAGCTGGACTGGGAGCGGTGCTTGAGTGCGACGTTCGAGGGCGAGATCGATGCGGCGCGGATCTGGACCGGTGAGCCCGACCGCGACGTCCACCTCCGTAGCGCGGACTTCCTCGATGTCGAGCATCACCCCAAGATCACGTTCAGCGGAAGATTCGTCGAGCGCACCGGTGACACCCACTTCCAGGTCAGCGTCGAGCTCACGATCCGCGGCGTGACGCAGACCGTTCCTCTCGATCTCGCCTACCTCGGTGAGTGGAGGACCCCGTTTTGGGTCGGCGACGAGAACCGGGGCGACCTGCGTCGGATCGGATTCGAGGCCACCGGTCACATCAACCGGCACGACTTTGGCGTCTCCTGGCAGGATGAGCTTCCCGGTGGGGGAGTGGTGGTCGGCAACGAGATCGGCCTAACCCTCGACGTCGAGGCGATCCTGCTCGACGACCTCGAGCGCACCGGGGCGATCGAGTACTACCGATCTGCCCAGCAGACGCCGGACTGACGAGCGAAGGACACGAGCATGGCCAACAGATGCGACCGGAACCCAGCACTTCGCTGGGCGGCGGACGTCGAGGGGCAGGGGAGCCGGATATGAGCCCGCCAGAGGGCCGCTCGATGGTTGAGGTGGTGGTTCTGGGGGACAAGAACCAGCCCCTCGAGGCGATGCTGGGGGCGTTCGCCGAAGGGGTGGCGGAAGGGGGCGCCGAGATATCGGTCAGCGCTCTCGATCGGGCTATGCGTCGCGAAGAGGCCTCCCGGATTGTCAGCCGGGTGCGGGCAGCCGCCGGCGTGGTCCTGGCCGCCGAATGCGACGGCCCGCGCGCGACCGAACATCTCGAGGCTCTGCGCGACGCGGCGCGGGCTATGACGAGCGAACAGGACCTCATCGGTCTGTTTGGCCACTCGGTGGGGTCATCGCTCGTCGCGCTGCCGATCGGGGACGAGCGGGCGCGCGAAGCGGTGCACGTACTCAATTCCCAGCTCTATGACATGGGCGCGTTGATCGTGTCCCCAGGCTTCGGCGCGCGGGCGGTCAACCCCTGGTATGACAACCGCCCAGGAGGGGTGGACAAGGCGGGCGTCGTGGCGGCCACCAACGCCAAGGCTCTGCACCGCCACGGACGGCGCCTCGCCTGGGTCATCCGGCTGATCGAGCGCGAGCGGGACGGCCTGTTGGCGCTGCAGCTCTGACCAAGCACCGATTCTGGGGAACCAGAATGACCAACCGATGACCGTGCGCGCGCTTGTATTCGACGTGTTCGGGACTCTCGTTGACTGGCGCTCGGGGATTGCCGATGCGTTTCGCGCGAGCGGAGTGTCGGGTGATCCGGAGGAACTGGCCGATGCATGGCGCGCGCGCTTGTGGCCGATCCTCGCCGAGGTCAACAGCGGTGCGCGGCCGTGGGGGAACTTCGACGAGCTTCATCTCGTAACCCTCACAGATCTACTTAGCGAGCGGGGCATGGACCTCTCCGCGCAGGAGCGAAGTCGGCTAGTGGGCGCCTGGCACCAGCTGAATCCGTGGCCCGATGTGCGGGCCGGCCTGGACGCGTTGCGCCGCCAGCGCGTGACGGCGGCGCTCTCCAACGGCCATCTGGCCCTGCTCGTCGACCTCGCGCGCCATGGCGACTTGCGCTTCGACTGCTTGCTCTCGACGGAGATGTGGCGCGCCTACAAGCCGGCGCCCGAGGCGTACCAGACCCCGGCGTGCCTGCTCGGGGTAAAGCCAGGCGAGCTCATGCTGGTGGCCGCCCACCCCGCGGACCTCAAGGGCGCCCGCAGCGCGGGGCTGCGGACCGCATTCCTTGACCGGCCGCTCGAGTACGGCCCGGGCTCTCCGGCTCGCGAGGATCCCCAGGCGGACGAATCGGTGGGGCAGCTACACGAGCTGGCAGAGCGTCTCGCGAGTTGACTCCTCACGCCAACCAGAGGGGGTCGACTCTCGCCGCTCGTACCTGCAGGTGGTCCGGCTCGAAGCTCGGATATGGTCCTTCTCGCCCTGAGCTAAGGAGGATCTTGCCGTGAGCGTCCTTATCCGCTTCGCCCCAGCCTCTTTGACGGCCGAGCAGTACGACGAAAGCATCCGCCGCCTCACAGACGCCGGCGACTTTCCCCCGGATGGCCTCGATTACCACGTCTGCTTCGGAGCGGAGGGGAACCTCCGGGTCAGCGAGATCTGGGACTCACGGGAACAGCTCGAGGCTTTCGGCCAGCGCCTAATGCCGGTGCTCGCTGAAATCGGGATTGACCCAGGCGAGCCCGAGGTGCTCGAGATCCACAACGTTGTCAAGCGCTAGGCGCGCGCGCTCATCGCTCGCCTTCGCGAGCTGCACCACCCCTGAAGAGAGAGCGTGCGTTTCTCGCGCGCGCCGAGAGTAAGTCCGGCTCCGACGAAGATCTCGAGGTGGCGGCCGGGCCCCTCGCGCCGCGGCCGTCGGGCCCAGGCGCGAAGCCCGAGCCCGAGGCCGGCGGGGCAGGGGGTTACTGGACGACCATCAGGGTGTTGCCTTCCGGGTCACGCAGCCAGAACAGCGGCGGCACCGGGTCTCCCATCCGGCTGACCTCGGGGTCGACGTCCACGCCACTGGCCTTCAGCTCAGCGTGGTAGGCATCGATGTCATCGGTCTGCAGACCAATGCCCGTCTCGCGATTGCCCGTCGGCTTGCCCGGGGGCGGGGGGGCCAGGGCGATGGTAGTCACCGCGTCGCCCGACGCCACCTCGACCCAGCGGTAGCCGTTGCCGAACGGCACATCGATGCGCTTCTCAAAGCCGAGCTTCTCAACATAGAAGTCGATGGCACGGTCCTGATCGGACACCGGGATAACCACGGTGCTGATCTTGTTGACACGAGTCTTAGTGCTAGTCACGACATCCTCCTGGGGTTGGGATCACACGCACTGAGACCATCGGACCCGCCGAAACTCATCGCAGCGGCGTCTCAGGCCGCAACGCGATCCCCGGGACACCGCTTCGGCATCGTGACGAGCCAGGTCAGGCGAAACGGATTACCCTCGCGTAGGGATGCTCTGCGCGAAATGGAAGCGATCACCAGGGTCAAACCGTCGCTTTACCTGGATGAGCCGCTCGAGGTTCTGGCCGTAATAGGCGCTCTCCCAGTTCGGTAGCCGGCTGTCGATGAAGTTCTGGTAAGAGCGCGCCGCCACATGGGGTTTCATGGCGGCGAAGAACCCCTCGATCCAGTCGAGACCAGCGGCGACCGACGCGCGGGTGTCTCGTTCTGTCCATTCCGTCGCGTAGGCCATTAGGAAGATCGCGTCGCGATGTACGAAAGCAGTCTCGGGTGCGGGAACACGGTTGATCGCGCCGCCCCAGCCGAATAGCGCCATGCTGCCCCCGTCTTCGTTGAGGCTGCCAGGCCAGCGTTCGACCCAGCGCATCATCGTCTGAAAGCCACGATCGGAGAGAGGCTTGATGATGTAGCTGGACTTCTCCATGAACTGGTCGCGCGGCGTTGTGTGGAAGAAGTAGTCCTTGGCCTGCCAGAACGTGCGCGCAGCAATCAGGCGCTTCGTCGTTGGCGCCGCCCGCAAAGCCGGCCTCAGCAACTCGGTGAGCGCGTCCGGCGGGCCGAAGTACTGCCCGAGCGCTGTCATCTTCGGGGGAGCGCGGTGGGCCTGCGGTCCCCCGCCAGCCTTGCCCATGCCGAGCCGCATGGAGAGCTCGTCCGGCGCGTGCAGCAGCACCGTCTGCAACGCCGGAGCGACCTCGGAGGCGTCGCGCCAGTCCCACGCGAGGTCATATATCGACACGCGCCCTACGGGGTGGGTTGCAAACCTGAAGGCCGTGTTGATCCCGAAGTTGCCGCCACCGCCACCGCGGCAGGCCCAGAACAGGTCGGAGTTCTCGCGCGCGCTGCACGTCACCCGCTTCCCTGATGCCAGGACGAGCCGTGTTTCCAGTAGGTGGTCGCTCGTCAGGCCGAGCTTTCGCGAGCTGAAGCCGAAGCCACCTCCGAGTGCCAGGCCGCTGATCCCGACGCTCGGGCATCGTCCCGCGGAAATCGCCACGTTGTGGGGCTGAAGTCCGTCATAGACGTCGGTGTTGCGCGCGCCTCCGCCGACCGAGATAGTGCCGTCCGCCTCGTTCACCTGGACAGTGTTGAGTCGACTGACATCGATCACCAGTCCTGGGGTGGTCGAGTAGCCGGCGTAGCTGTGCCCTCCCGACCGCGCTGCGATCGGCACGTCGTGCTCCTGCGACCACTCAAGCGCCTGGCGAACGTCGGATTGGCCGGCGCACATGGCGATTCCTGACGGATGGACTGATGCGTAGCGGCGGTTGAACGGCAGACGCAGCCGCGCGTAGCTCTCATCACCGGGTAGAACTAGAGAACCCCGCAGGCGGCGGGCCAACGCCCGCCACTGGGCCTGCTTCGGTGCCGCCTTCCCGCAGGCGGCCAGCCACTCTAGCTGGGATGTCACGGCCGCCGCGCCGACGAGCTGGCCTGTCCGGAGCGCGAACTGTCTCCGTGTCATCAACCGCATCGGGCCGCCCACAATACTGCCTGCTCGCGGCCTACGAACGCGCCTTACGCCCGCACCTGCGCGGTGCTAAATAGCCGGAGGAGCCCTCGCAAACGCGAGGAGCAGCAGCGCACCGGCCGTCGGAGTTGGTCAGCTCCTCGTAGGTCTCGCACTATCAATGCTCGATAACGCCGATTATGTGAACTAGAGGCAGAAACCCCCTGCCGTCTAACGCGGCGATCGGTCGTCTTGCCTGCACGGCCGGCTGCACGCGATCACCGCACCGGCCTGGCTTCCGTCCCCGTTTGGCGAGGGCCAGGCGCTGCTGCATCTGGATCTGCATCCCGAGAACGTCATCGTCGCCGCCGGCGTCCCGTACCTGATCGACTGGACCAACGCTGCCGCGGGCCCGGCGCCCGCCGACATCACGCAGACCTGGGTGCTGATCGCCTCATCGCTGGCATCACCGCGATGATCTCCTCCACGGTTGGCGGATCCGGCGGATATCGAAGGCCCTTGTTGCGTGGCGGGCGGTCTTGGTGGAAGCCTGGACAAAGTCGCCGGCGAGCGGCGTCGTCCCGCGCAATCCAGCAGCGGTACAGATTCCATGACGTCCTCCTCTGGACGACGATCGACAACCCAACATGCTCGGGCGTCATTGCATAATCGCATCATGATGCTACGATGCGGCTATGGCGAAGGTCAGGACAACGCTCACGATCGATGGAGACGTCCTCAAATGGGTCAAGATCCGCGCCGCACGCACCGGGGTCTCCGACAGTGCGGTGATCGAGGAATCGCTCCGCCGCGATCTCAAGCTCGACGTGCTCGACGACCTGTGGTCCGGAGCGACCATGTCCGAAGCCAAGGCCGCCGAACTCGCGCTCGAGGCCCAACACGCGACCAGACCTCGTCGACGGGCATCTGGTGCGCGCCGTCGTTGACGTCAACGTCCTGATCTCAGCTGCGCTCTCGGCGCGAGGTCCGTCGGCCGAGATCCTCCGCAACAACCGCGACGGCGCGTTTGAAATGGTCGTGTCCGAACTGCTGATCGCCGAGCTCACACGCGCGCTCGCGTACCCAAAGCTCCGCAAACGGATCCCCGCCGAGAAAGCCGCTGCCTTCGTCAGCTGGGTCCGCGACCACGCAACGCTCGCCGAGGATCCACCCGACCCAGCTCCAGTCCGCTCGCCCGACCCCGACGACGACTACCTCCTCGCCCTGGCAATCGCCCGGCGCGCGTTCCTGGTCACAGGCGACCAGCACCCCCTCAGCCTGCGGGAGGACTTGCCGATACTCACACCAGCGGAGTTCGTTGCCAAGCTTCGCGAGAACGGCTGACGCGGGCGCCCACTCCCACCCCGTGCGCGCAGCGTCGCCAAGGCACTCGCACATTGACCGCCCCGGGAAGGCGAAAGCAATCGTCCGCGAGATGCCAGGTTTCCGCGCGGAGCGGGGAAGCTGCCCGTCGCGTCCACGGAACTGTCCGACGGCAAAGCGGGTTTCGGCATCCGGCTGGGACGGATGCGTTCTCCCACGTAATTGGTAGTTCGCGCGATGCGACCGAGCCCGCGCGTGAGTGGAGTTCGGGCGAGTGGAGTTCGGCGTGCTGCCCGGGTTAGAGTCGAATGGTGCCGCCGGAGACCAGGTACGCGAAGAGCGATTCGGTGAACGTCGCCTATCAGGTGCTTGGCGAAGGGCCGCCCGATCTAGTTTTGGTGCCGGGATTTGTCTCCCACGTCGAGGTGGCGTGGGAGGAGCCGAACTTCGCTCGCTTCCTCTCCAGGCTGGCGTCGTTTTCCCGCCTGATCGTGTTCGACAAGCGCGGCACGGGGATGTCCGATCCGGTGACCGGCCCTCCGACGATGGACGAGCGGATGGACGACATCCGGGCGGTGATGGACGCGGCTGGATCGTCCCGGGCGGGGATCTTCGGGATCTCCGAGGGAGGAACGCTGTCGATCTTGTTCGCCCACCGTCACCCTGACCGGGTGCAGGCGCTGGTGTTGTACGGCTCGTGGGCCCGACGGCTGGCTGCGCCGGACTATCCGTGGGGGCTTGAGCCGGACGAGTTGGAGGGCTTCCTCGCTCGGATGGGGGATGCATGGGCGACAGGGGAGTGGTGGACTCCTAGCCCGGCCGACGACGACGCGCTGAAGCGCTGGTGGGCGCGGTACCTGCGGATGTCGGCGAGCCCGGCGATGGCGCAGGGGGTGATCCGGATGAACACGGAGATCGACGTGCGTGAGCTGCTCCCTGAGTTGCGGGTGCCGACGCTGATCCTGCACCGGACGGGCGACAACTGGATCGTCGTGGCGCACGGCCGTTATCTGGCAGACCGCATTCGGGATGCCCGGTATGTCGAGCTGCCCGGTGTTGATCACCGAATCCCGGCCGGCGAGTTGGAGCCGATACTCACCGAAATGGAGATCTTCCTCACAGGTCGCAAGCGCCGGCCGAGGCACAGGTCGATGACCGGGATCGATGCCCTCACCCAGCGGGAACGGGAGGTGGCGCTGCTGGCCTCCCGAGGTCAGACCGCCGCGCAGATTGCCGCGCAGCTGGTGATCAGCGAACGGACGGTCGAGACCCATCTGGCGAACGTGTACGTCAAGGTTGGCGTGCGATCCAAGAGCGAGTTGATCCGACGAGCGCCCGAACTGGGGATCTGAGCAAGTTCAGTACATGTACGGATGTATCGCGTGCCGTGCCTCCTTAGGCTCCCGATCAGTTCAATCCAGAGGCATGAAATGAGCACATCGAACGAAGCGGTCCCGGGATGGTCGGGATGGTATGAGATGGCTGCGGTAGTGACCTATCGCCCACATCTCAAGCGAACGGTCACCGTCGCGTTGACCGTGGGAACCGTGTTCTTCGCGATGAACCAGCTCATGGACGTGCTGGCAGGCAACGCGACGCTGCTCACGTGGCTGAAGGTCGCGCTGACCTATCTCACGCCGTTCTGCATGTCGAACTTCGGGATCCTCACAGCAACGCGCCAGTCGCGAGACCGTCGTCTCGGGCGCTCGTCGTCGGCTGCGGGGAAGAGCTAAGCCAAACCCAACTACCAGGAGGTCACGTTATGTCAGCCGTCGAGGATCGTCGCGAGGCAGATCGGGACATCGAGCAGGTCTTTGGCCTCGTCCCCGAGTTCTTCCAGCGAGTCCCGGACTACCTGCTCCCCACCGAATGGGCCAGCTTCAAGTCGCTGATGCTCTCAGACCAGACCGCCATCCCCAATAAGTACAAGGAGATGATCGGCCTGGCCGTATCCGGCGCGACTCGGTGCCGGTACTGCGCGTACTTCCACGCAGAGGCAGCGCGCTTGTTCGGCGCCTCGGAGGAGGAGATCAACGAAACCGCGCTGATCGCCAAGCACACAATGGGCTGGAGCACCTACCTCAACACGCTCCAGTTTGACTACGACGCGTTCACCGAGGAGTTCGACCGGATCGCAGCTCACCTTCGCCAGGAGATGGCGTCCGGGGTACCGGCCTAATTCCAGGCCGAGGCGGCTGGCCGGGTGCCGAGCCGATGTCAGCCGCCAGTGGTCGGACCCCCGGCTAAGCGCTCCCGAGCGAGGTCAAACTCACGCAGCACGCGCTCGAGGATCTCCATCGCCTCAGGTGGAGGGGGTTCGGGGTGCGGCGCGCATCGCCCCCAACGCCATCCGCGCGGCGGCAACCAACGCGGACAGCTCCTGACTGGTCGCCGTGACCATGAACACGTTCTCACGGGAGCGCTCGATACGCACCAACCCATTCTCCTGGATCAAGCATGCCATCGCACCAAGTCAGAGGATCAACGAAAGGAGAGGCGATGCTTTGCGCATTGACCGTACGCAAGTTGAAGCCCGGGTCCGTGGAGGACTTCAAGAAGGCCTTCATTCCTGCTGACGCGCCGCCAGGTTGGACGCGCTTTTACGCGCTCCGGAACGTCGACGACGAGGACGAGGTGATCACCTTCGGATTCTTCGACGGCACGCCCGAAGAGCTGCGCGCGAGCCACCAAGAGGAGGTCGGCGACTACGAGGACCGCCGGCGAGCGGCCGATGAGCTCGTCAAGTCCGTCGGAGCCAACGGGGTTTACGCGGTGCTCGAGGAGCGCTCATTCGGCTAGGGCCCCAATCTCAGCGTGATGACCTGGCCGACGATCTCGACTTGAGGACGACGCAAAGCTTGAGAACCTCGGGCTGAACCCGATGCGGCCCGTGGTGACGAGCGCCGTGTCCCAAGCTTGTGCCTGCCTGTGAGTACAGGCAGCCGCGCCGCTCATGATCGACTGCTCGATCGCCCCTCAGGCAGTCGTCTCGCCCGCGGCGTGGGACAACTCTTCCAGGGTGACTGCGGCCACGAGAGATCCACACCAACCGCTCAGCTCGCGTTGGTGCGCAACGTGCAGCGGGACCTCGGCGCAGCGAGTACCTGCGCGAGCACGAATGCGGGTCTCGGCTCACGGACGGGTCGCGTCCCCCAATTCGCCACAAGGAGGGCGCTACGCAGGCCGACCCGGACAGCTCCTCGGTCACCGATGCAGTCGCTAGGCCCGGCACCCTCAGCTCGCGAAAGCAGTCGTCGGCGAGATGCGCGCCTTCCCAATCCAGGACGGTCGCAGACGCACTCAGATCTTTGGTCTGTTCGACGAAGCGGGAGCGATGCTCGCCGGGCTCAGCCTGGCTGACACTGGTTTGCGGCTAGCCTGCCTGGATGCCGTTGACTGCACTGACGTCCGCGGAAATCTCGCTTCCCGGGACCCCGGACGCGCTACGAGTTCGTGAGAGGATCGCGGCGCTCGCCGACACCGTCGATGTCGTCGGGCTGACGGACAACCATGCAGGGCAGCCGCGGATGTCGCCTCTGGCGGCAGTCGCTCTGGCGCGCGAACAGGGCGTCGAGACGATCGTTCACGTCTCATGTCGCGACCGCAACCGGCTAGCGCTGCAATCACAGGTTGTGGGCGCGGCGGCACTCGGTACGGAAGGGGTTCTCTGCCTCTACGGCGACCAAGTCGAGGGCGTCCCGCATGTGCAGGACCTCACGACAACGTCGCTCATAGCCGAGGTCAAGCGGTGGGCAGCCCCACACGAACTGGCCATCGGTGCTGTGGTCAACCCGTTTGCGGAGGATCTCAACCGGGAGATCGGACTGCTCGAACGCAAGTGCGCTGCAGGAGCCGAATTCGTTCAGTCGCAGATGATCTTCGACCTCGAGAGGCTCCGCGAATTCCTCGACCGAACCAAAGACCTCCTGGCCGATATCCGCTTCTATGCGAGCGTCGCGCTGCTCCGAAACCAGCGGATGGCCGACCGCGCGCAGCGCTTGCCAGGGTGTCTGCTCCCAGAGGCGATCTACCGGCAAATCAGCACGGGCGGCGGGCTCGAGCTCGCCACAGAACTCGCGACGGAACTCGCCACGATCTCGGGAGTGGACGCCCTCCACATCTATCCCCTAGGCGCGGAGGTCGCCACACGAGAAGTGGCTGCCACCTTCCGCGGCGCGCGTGGAGTCGCAGCCCATCGGCGCTGACGATTGCGCCTCGCGTCGGCGTCGGGCTGAGTACCGCGCTCACGGCGAGGCAGGTCTCGCGGGTAAAGATCCGGGCGACCTGCAAGTCGCCCCATCTCGAGACCAGTGACGCCGAGCTCGGAGCTGGCGCGTGGGCCGAGCGGGCCTACTCCGAGTACTGCGTCGTCGCCGAAGCACTCGCCGTCTTTGAGGCCACTCATAGGCGCATAGCGATCGTCGGCGAGATGCGGTCGTTTCGACTGGCGTGTGCGCGAATGCCTATGCCTGCTGTCCCGAGTCCCTTGGCGGGTTCGCTTGCGTGTTGATCCGGGCGATCCGGATCTCCGCCTCGAGCAGCTCGCGGAATTGTTCGGAGCTCGGGACGCGGTCCTTGCCCATCTCGACCTCGAGCATTAGCCGGCCCGGGCTCTTCTGATCGAGCTCGGCCATGCGTTGGCTGAGCGCTGCTTGCAGCGGCTCGGTCGGGTCGAGGGCATCGGATTCAAGCCACTCCCGTGCTATCTCGCGGCCCGGCGGTGTGAACGCTACTTTGGGCAGATAGGGGTGCCCGCCCCACCGCAGCGCCGTCATCTCGTCGAACAGGCCGGCGGCGATCAGCCGCTGCTGCAGCGCGTCATCGGCCGTGACCGCTGGGGCAGGGATGCCCAGGCGTCCGATCAGCCCCATCCAGGCGCCCGACGCCGCCTCCCGCCGTACGTCCACCCCTTCGAACTTGAACTCTCCCGGGTGGAAGGCGCCCAGCATTCTCCCCGTCGTAACTTGCGACGCAATCCCGTGCAGGAGAGAGCCGGAGGAGCTCTGGCACCGCCACACACTCGCGCCGGCAACCCCCGCCAGCGTCACCTCAAAGCTGTTGACGTCCGGCGGCGGCGGGGCGGTGTCCGCGCCGCCGCCAAGCTGCATTGGATAGCCGCGGCGTGGGCATGCCTGAACGGCGTAACCCTGATAGGACCCCTCGACCTGGCCATCGGTGACCTCGCCCGCGATCACCGCCGCAAGCGGCGCGAGCAGGGCGTTAGTGCGCGCCTTCTTCAGCCACACGAGCCCCACCTACCAACGAGCGCCGCGGCGTCCGGCTGCCCATGTCGTGTCATCGGCTCTTCCGTCCTGGGTCAGCCAGCTCGCGGCGGCCCGCACATCGCGATAGATGAGCACCGCAATGGCAGTCGCCGCGGGGATCAACCCATTGCGCTCCAATGCCCCAGCAGCTTACGAGAGGATTCGCTACGAAACCGACAACCGGTTGACGAAATAAGGCACCGGCGACGCCGCTGGTCGACGGGCCTGGCGGCGCTATCCGGGCTGCCTCGTCGCTTCCGCGGGCGCGCCCTGTGACAGCTGAGCCGCTCGCGCGCCGGCCGCTTGGGCGAGGTGGGAGACCCCCAGCAGGTTGAACTCGCGCCCTGCGGCTTCAAAGGCGCTAACGGCGGTCGCGATGTCGCTACCTTCGAGCAAGCGGCCGGCGAGCAGTTCACATCGCGCCGCCTCCAGCGGGCGGCCGATTGCTCGCCAGGCATCGCGGGCTCGATGGGCAAGCTCGCCCCCGTCTGCGCCGTCTGTCACCGCAGCGGACGCCTCGAGCGCGGCAGCCTCGGCGACCGGGTAGCGGAGGCGCTCGGCGAGCTCGGTCGCGCTCTGCGACGCTTGGCGTGCGTCGGCGGCCCGGCCGGCGAGGGCCAGTACTACGGCCCGCAGCGCGGTTACCTGCGTCAGCTGGGCCGTGAGACCGGCCCGGTCACAGAGCTCGACCGCTCGTTCGAGCTCGGCGGCGGCCGCATCCAGGTCGCCGCGGTCGCGCAGGGTGATGGCCAGTCCGATCAAGGCCGAGCACGCCACCTCCGACCAGCCCACCCGCTCGGCCAGCTCTAGGGCTCGGCGGTAGTGGCGCTCGGCGTCGGTCCAGTTCGCCTCGCGCCAGCACAGGACGCCGCGCAGGGCGATCGACAGAGACAGCTTGCCGACCAGGCCCTCGCGTTCGGCGAGTTCTGCGCTGGCGTCGCTGGATGCCCGCACCGCCTCCCAATCGGGCCGGTAGACGGCGAGCTGGGCCAAGTCGGCGTGGAGCTCGATCTCGGCCGGGACGTCACCGATGCGCTGCGCGATCGTCAAGGCTTCGCGATAACTGGCCTCGGCCCCGGCGTAGTCGGCGTCGGAGATCTCTCGATGGTCGCCGAGCGCGATGAGGGCGAGGATCGTCTCGAGCTCGGTCGAGGCGCGCGCCAGCTCAACGGCGCGCTCGAGGCTCTCGCGCGCCCGCTCCCTGTCCCCCACCCGGCCGAAGACCCGGCCGAAGATTCCGTGCGCACGACTGGCCGCCCGCGCTTCGCCGAGCTCCTCGGCCAACCGCAGTGCTTTCTCGGCGGCGTATATGGCGAGCATGTTGTCGCCCGTGTTCATGTAGAGCAGCGCCGCGTCCTCGTAGAGCCGTACGAGCGTCAGCGTCGGCGCCTGCTCCTTGATCAGGTTGATGCCAAGCTGATGGTGCTCGATCGCGCTCTTGCGGTCGCCCTTGTGGGCGAGGGCGGCGCCGATCCGTCGATGAAGATCCGCGACGGCCTCGAGCTCCCCGATCCCGGCGTGGTACTCGACGCTTCTCTTCCACGCCTCCAGGGCGGCGTCGACTCGCCCCAGCCTCAGCGCCACGTCGCCGAGCTTGCTCCCCATGCGAGCCTCCACCGCGCCTTGGTTGGCGAGCTCTTGGGCCGCCTGGTAGTGCATGAGCGCCTGCGCGTTGGAATAGAGCGCGGCGGCGGCGTCGCCGGCCGCCTCCAGAAACAGCAGCGCCCGCGCGCGCATCGGCTCGTACTCGGCGGGTTCGAGGGGCACCTGCTCGCCGAGCCTGGCCGCACGACCGTAGTGCTCGGCGAGCAGCGGGACCACTTCGTCGGTGCGCTCGCCCGCCCGGGCCTCGATCTGGTGGGCGACCTCGAAGTGCTTGCGCGCTCGCACCGCCTTGGGCAACATCGAGTACGCGGCGTCGCGGATCAGCACGTGCTTGAACGCCAGCTCGGCGGAACCGGGCCCGGCGTCGGCCTCCCCGGCAACGAAGATCCCCTTCTCCTGAAGCGCGTCGATCGCGTCGCGCAGCGCTGGCTCGCCGTCGGCGTCTACGGAGAGCAGGGAAACCTCGGGAAAGCTGCGGCCCAGCACCGCCGCGTGCTGGACTACGCGACGTTCCAGCGGTTCGAGCGAGTCGAGACGAGCCGTGAGCAGACCCTGAACCGTGTCGGGCAGCTCCGGCGCAGCGAGGTCGCCGGCCTCGGCCAGGCGTTGGACCAGCTCTTCGGCGAAGAACGGGTTGCCCGCGGACCGGGACGCGATCGCCGCGACGACCTCCTCGCGCAGGTCTTGGCCGGCGAGCAGCACGTCGACCAGCTCGCTCGTGCGCCGCTCGTCGAGCGGCTCCAGGAGCATGGTCGTCATGCTGCGCCGCGCGCCGCCCCACTTCGGCCGGCGCTCGAGCAGCTCCTCCCGGGCAAGGCACACGATGAGCACCGGGGCCCGTACCGAGCGGGCCAGGTGCTCGATCAGGTCGAGCAGGCCGTCGTCCGCCCAGTGGATGTCCTCGAAGGCCAGGACCAACGGCGCCTGGCGCGCCATCCCATCCACGCATCCGCGGATCGCCGAGAAGAACGCCTCGCGCGCGCGCTGGGGATCGTCGAGTTCCTCGATGCCCACCTCGCCCGGCACCTCGAGGCCGAGCACGCGGCCCACGAGCGCCACCCGCCGCCCGCCGGCATCCTCTTCGGCCGGGAACTGCACCGCCAGCAGCTCCCCGAGACGATCGGCGAACTTCTTCCACGCCAGCGCCGCCGGATCCTCGTCGTGGATCTCGCACTCGGTGCGCAGAATCTCGGTCAACGGCCAGAACCCGATCCTCGAGCCATACGGCGGGCACCGCCCGGTGCGCAGGAGCGGCGCCTGGTCGCCATTTACCAGCTTGCGCTGGAGCTCACGCAGCAGGCGGGACTTACCAACTCCGGCCTCGCCCACGAGCGTCACCAGCTGCGGTCGACGGTCCACGGCCACACGCTCAAAGACAGACGCCAGCAGGCCGAGCTCGCCGTCGCGGCCGACGAAGGCCACGTCGTGCTCGGGGCGAGCGTGCGGGGTAGGGCCGCCGATCAGGCCCACCGCCTCCCAGGCTAGGACCGGCTCGCTCTTACCCTTGAGCTCGAGCGCCCCCAGCTCGCGATAGGCCACCGCGCCGCTGGTCGCAGTCACCGTGCGCTCGCCCACGGCCACCGCGCCGAGCGCCGCCGCGGTTTGCAATCGCGAGGCGACGTTTACCGCGTCGCCGATCACCGTGTAGCCGGCCCCGATCTGACCGGCGAGCACCTCGCCCGTGTTGACCCCGACCCGGAGGCTCAGCTGCGTCCGGTGCGCAGCGGCGTAGCGCTCGTTGACCTCGTCCATCGCCGCTTGCATCGCCAGGGCGGCCCGCACCGCGCGCTCGGCGTCGTCCTCGTGGGCCACCGGCGCTCCGAAGATGGCCATCACGTTGTCGCCGATGTACTTGTCGACCGTGCCTCCATAGCGCTCGACCTCCTCGCCCAGTCGTTGCAGCGCGCCGTCCAGCAGCGCCTTGACCGACTCTGGGTCGAGCCGCTCGGCCACGGCGGTATAGCCGGAGAGGTCGGCGAATAGGACCGTCACCGTGCGCCGCTCCTCGGCCGCGCTCGGACCTGCCTCGGGGCGCGGGTGCGGCACGGATGGCGCAGACCCTGCTTCCTGCGCCGCGCCGCAGCTCACGCAGAAGCGCCCACCGGGCGGAACGGGCTCACCGCACTGGGGGCAGCGCCGCTCGAGCGGCTGGCCACAGCCGGCGCAGAACCGGGCGCCCGGCGGGTTGACTGTTCCGCATGCCGAGCACTGGGGGCCTTCGCTCACGGCCACACCGTGTCCGCCGTCGCTGATCTCTCCATGATCTCCGGGCTTACAGCGCTAGCATCGCAGGCTCAACGGCGGGGTGCCACTTCTGCGCGGGGACGCCAGAAGGATGACCGGACGTGCCCGCCCCCGTGCGCTAGGCGAACTACCGCACGTCCCCGGGGCGTAGTGGGCGCTCGAGGCGGCGGACGCGGATACAGCGCGTAGGCAAGCGGTCAACGTCAACCGGGCACGGGCCCACGCTACTCCGGGCCGCACGCCGCGTCCACCCCGCCAGGCGCACAGCGGGGCACCGGTGGGCTGGCCACCAGCGCCGCGGCGATCTGGGCTGCCTGGAGTAGCCCTCTGAAACGCCTCCGGGTAGGGCAAGCTGCGGTCGCGGCTACCCTCGTTGAGTAGTGCGCACATGGACACGGACGTCCCGGTGAGGGCCTCGCTGTGCGAGCGCGCCGGCCCGCGCCGCTTGGTCGGGCGATCAGCCGTTCTCGCGGCCACGATCGCGGTCTTCGCGCCCGCTCAAGGGTGGGCCGCCCCCCACCGGGTTGCTCCGGGGGTTCCCATCCACGCCCAGATCGCGCGAGGTGGCGCGGCCACGACGAGCCCGACGGAGGGCGCCGTCGGACGGTCGGGGATCGTCGCGCGCCGGGGAGCACCTTCGGCGCTCTATGCCCAGCAGAAGCGTGCCGCGGCCGCGCGCGCGGCCAGCGGTCCCCGAGCGGCGTCCTCGCCTCAAACACCGCATGCCGCGGTGGTGTTCGATGGCCTCAACACCCCGGGGCTCGCGGCGTCCGATGTGGCGCCGTCTAACCGGCTGACGCCTCCGGACACCACGGGCGCCATCGGACTCAATCACTACGTGGAGGTGGTCAACCACGAGATCGCGGTCTACAACCGCGCGACGCTGGTCAGCCCCGCGTTGCGCGAGCTCAACGTCTTCACCGCAAGCTCGGCCGCCTCTACCGGCGTTTGCGATCCCAACGTCAAATACGACCCCCAGGCCGACCGTTGGTTCTACGTGGTCCTGCGCTGTGACGGAAGCCCCACCAACGAGCTCTACGTCGGCTTCTCAAAGACGGGCGACCCCTCCGACTTGGTCAACGGGTGGTGCAGGTACACGGTGCCCAGCCCCAACAACGAGTTCGACGATTATCCGAAGCTCGGCCTGGACGCCAGCCACATCACGATCGGTGCCAACGCCTTCGACCCCAGCGGCAACGTGTTCCTCACCGCCCGCATCCTCGTCGCGAGCAAGCCGACGTCGCCGATCAGCGACTGCGCCAGCGTGGCCCCCACCTTCAGCTCGTTCCCCAGCCTCGCCAACACGCCGCTGACCTCGACCGCCACCCAGCACACGATCTCCACCCCCGAACCCGCCACCGTCGCGGATGCCTCCTCCGGAGGGTTCATCGTGGCCGCCGACCAGGCCACCGCGTTCTCTGGGACCGGCTCGAAGATCGTGGTCTTCCAGGTCACCGGGGGAGCACCAGCTGGCCTCAGCGAGGCCGGCGCGGTCTCGGTGATGCCCTATACGCTGCCCCCGAGCGTCCCCCAACCAAGCCCGGCCAACCCGATCGACACGATCGACACCAGCGACACGCGCCTGATCGCTGCAGTGGCCGCGCGCGACCCGAACGCCGCCGCCGGGGGAGCACAGGCGGTCTGGGCCTCGCACGCCGTCGCCAGCGGCGCGGGCTCCGCCGTGCAGTGGTACGAGATCGTGCCCGGACCTCCATTGTCGCTTCGCCAGCAGGGTCAGGTCACCGACCTGGCCGGGTTCGCCTTCAACGGAGCGATCGCCCCCATGGCCAACGGCGGCGCCGCGGTCGACTACGACGCCGGGGGTAGCGCACAGCGCGTGCAGGTCAAGGCCCAGTCGCGCAGCCCCACCACGCCGGTGAACACGATGGACAGCGCGATCACGCTGGTCACCAGCCCGGGCGTCGACGCCGACTTCTCCTGCCCCAGCCAGACGTCTCCCCCTTCAACGAGCTGCCGCTGGGGCGACTACTCCGGCGCCAGCGTCGACCCCAGCCACGTCGACGTCGTGTGGGGCAGCAACCAGTTCAACGGACTCTCCTCGACCGGCAATGCGACGTGGGCTACGCAGAACTTCGCCCTGTCGACCGATGCTCCGCCCAGCGCGGACTTCACGGCCGCCCCGAACCCGGTGAGCCCAAACACGCCGGTCAGCTTCACCGGGACGGCCAGCGATCCCGACGGCACGATCGCGAGCTACAGCTGGAACTTCGGAGATGGGAGCGCACCGGCCACTGGCCAGACGGTCACCCACGCCTACGCCAATCCGGGCAACTACACGGTCACGCTCACCGTCACCGATAACGGGGGTCAGACGGGGACCGCCAACCACGTGGTGACCGTGACCGCCCCCGCCCCCGCCCCCGCGCCCGCATCAGGCTCGACACCCACCGCCGCCCCGGCCAGCACACCGAGTGCGAGCGCCGCGCCCACCCCTCTACCCAGTCCCCCGGCATCTCCGGCCCGCGCCGCGGCGCTGGCGGCCAGCGCGACCGTCCTGTCCGCCCACCTGCGGGGACGCAACGCGGTGCTCAGGCGCGGCCTGCTGATCAGGCTGTCCGCGACCACTAGCGCGCGAGCGTCGTTCGTGGTGTTGATGCCTACCTCCGCCACCCGAGCTCTGCGCCTCTCGGGCCCCACGACCGCCTCGCTCGCCGCTCACAACAAGCACAACAAGCGCCGCGCCCGGTTCACCATCATCGGCCGGGGCACGTTCACGATCGCCGCGGGCACCCGCGTCCTGCGGATCAAGCTAAACCGAAGAGCCGCCCGCAAGCTGGCCAGGGCCAAAGCGGTGAAATTGACCATCCGCCTGACGCTCACCGACGGCGCCGGCCGGTCCGTCCGGCTCTCGCGCACCGTGAGGCTCCGGCGCTGAACTAGGCGGCCGCAGGCCCGCGCCCGTCCCACGCGTCGCACAGACTCTGGCGCTCTGCGGCGCGGCACACCACGGAGCTTCGCCCCCGTGTGAACTTCGTGTTTCGAAAAACCCGGGCGCAAGCCCGAATTTCCTGAAGCCTGTCCCGATGGGCTCAACTCGTCCTCGCTAGCCGCCGATATCGCTGGGGAACATGAAAAAGCTTGGACTCTGCCTGGTCGTGCTCGGGGTCGCCGCCGTCGGTGGCACGCTTCCCGCCGCCCAGGCTCACTACGACTCGGCCGCCCACCAATTGTGCGCCGCCGAGCGCATCCAGCTCGGCCCCCACGGATTCGCGCACCGCTACGGCGGCCACGGGGCCATGTGGCGCTGCGTCCACAGCCACAGCTCCGCGCACCAAGCCGGCCGCGACGGCTGAGGTCCGGTGGCGCCCCGGGGGCGCCCGATCGGGTATCGGTTTAGGGGATGGCGACGGTGCCGTTCACCCGCCGTGGCGTGGTGGTCGGGGCGCTGGCCGGGTTGGGCTGGCTGCTCACCGGGCGCGGACGCCTTCCCGCCGCGGCGGCCACCCCCGCCCCGCGGGTCAGCAGCCGCCCTCTGACCGGGCGCTGGCGCCCCGACGGCGAGGGCTGGCTGCGCCGTGAGCCGGTCTACTCCGCCCGGCCGGTCGACGTAGCCGGAGTGCAGTGGGAGGCCCCGGCGGACGTCCGCATCGAGCTCCGGGCGCTGGGGCCGCGGGGCTGGAGCCCGTGGGTGGCGGCGGGCTTAGCCGGACACGGCCCCGACGCCGCGCCGGCCACCCGGGCGGGCGAGCCGGTGTGGTGCGCCGGCGCCCGGGCGGTGCAGGTGCGTGCGTCGCGGGCACTGCGCGGGGCACGCGCACAGCTGGTGGCCGGCGATCCCGTCGCCTCGGCGCGCGACTGGGCGCGCGAGCGCCTGGCTGGCGTGGCGGCTCTGGCCCTGCTCACGCCGCGCCTGGACGCCGGCCCGGGGCAGCCGGCGATCATCGCCCGGCGCGTGTGGGCGGGCGCGGCCGAGCGCCCGCACGGGCCGATCGGGTACGGCCGGATCGCCCTGGCCTTCGTCCACCACACCGAGAACGCCAACGGGTACGGGCGCCACGAGGTACCCGCGCTGCTGCGGGCGATCGCCCACTACCACCGCGACGTCCTCGGCTGGAAGGACATCGGCTACAACTTCCTCGTCGATCGCTACGGGCGTGTGTGGGAGGGACGGGCCGGGGGGGCCCACGACGCGGTGGTGGGCGCCCAGGCCGGCGCCTACAACACCGCGTCTACCGGCGTCGCCGTCTTGGGCAGCTTCCAGAGCGAGCTGCCGCCGACCGGCGCCCTGCGCGCCCTCGCTCACCTACTGGCCTGGAAGCTCGCCCTGCACGGCCAGCCGACCGGGGGACGCGTACGGGTGCGCGTCGATCCCGACGGCGCGCAGTACACGCCGTTTCGCGGCGGGGCCCACGTCTTCCTACCGCGGATCGCGGGCCACCGGGACGGCGATTCGACCGATTGTCCCGGCGACCGCCTCTACCACCGGCTCCCCGCCCTGCGCCGCTCGGCGCGACGCCTGACCGGCAGCCGGGTCTCCCTGCTTGCCCTCGCCGCCCCCGCCTCTCCCGGTCCCTACCTGCAGGCGCCCTGCGGCGGCCGCCTGATCCAGCGCGACGGCAGCCCGATCTCCGGCGCCACCGTCCTAGTCCAGGTGCGCGGTCCGCGGTCGGTCGCGGCCGGTCACGCCTCCACCGCCCCCGACGGTAGCTGGACGACGCAGCTCTCCCTCCCCCACTCCGCCGAGGTCCGGGCCCTCTTCGCCGGCGACGGCGTCCACGCCGCCGCGGTCTCCGAGGGTGCCGTCGTCGCCGTGAGCGCCGCGATCACGCTGTCCGCCAGCCCCCAGCCAGCCTCGCTCGTGGTCGCGGTCGCCGGCGCGGTCGAGCCGGCCAAGCCCGCCGTCGTCCTCGACGTCTACGCCTCGGAGCCCGGCGGGTCCCGGCTGCTGGCCAGCGACCGCTTCGCCGCCGCCGGCGGACGCTACTCGGGCTCGATCACCGTGCCCGCGCCGGGGTCATATCGGCTCATCGCCCGTACCCGCGCCGACGACCTAAACGCGGCCGGGAGCTCGACGCCGGTGGACATAACAGTGGCGCAAAGCGGATCCCCCGCCGGCCCGCCACCGTCCGGCTGACCCGGGCACTCAGCGGTTTCGGCGACGCTGGCGGCGCGCGGCCTTGGCGCGTGCCCGCGCCTTCTCACGGTCATAACGGCGCTTGCGTCCCGCCGCGCCGGCGCTGGGAGCGCCCGCGTCGGGGACGGCGCGCCGGGCGTCGCGCACGATCACCCAGCCGATCCCCAGCAGCAGCACGCCGCCGAGGGCATACAGGGCGATCTGCGCGGCCGAGCTGAGGCCACCGCTGTCCGAGGTCGTATTCGACGGGGTGGTCGAGGTGGCGGTCTGGACCGGCGCTGGCGCCGGCGCCGGGGCGGGCAGCGGCGACAGCGGGCCGCCCTGCCCCAGCGCCGTGCTGGCGCCCGGACCGGCGGCGGCCGCGGCTAGCGCGGCGCCCGCGAGCGCGCGGCGCAGCCAGCGCCGCCTAGCGCCCCCGGGCACGAGATCGGGTCGCCAGCCCGGCGAACCCCAGCGTGTAGGCGAGATTGGCCGCCCCGGCCAGACGCAGGCCCAGGCGCGCGCCCGGTCGGCTCAGGGCCGGGGAGTTCGCCCACACCGAATCGGTGGCGATCTCGGTCGCCCTCAGCCAGGCCAGCGCCCACCAGTCCTGCGGGCGGTCGCGCACCGCCGCCACGGCGTGGGCGGCGGCAAACGTCAGCCAGATCGGGCCGCAGCGACGAAACAGGTGAAGCGCGTCCTCTGATGGCGGCTGGTGGCCGAGGATGCGCAGCGTGGCGGCGGGCGCCAGCAGGGCGCCGCCTCCCAGCGCCAGGTCGAACAGCACCATCCCCCGGTTGACCTGGTGCAGTTGGCGGGCGAGATCCACGGTGACGGCAGCATACGGCAGCTCTCAGCCCCGCCTCTAGACTGTCGCCGCGATGGCCAAGCAGCGTCAGATCCGCATCGAGCAGCGCGGCGCCGCAGAGGCGATGGCTCGGCTGGAGGGCCTGTCTGACGAGGAGCTCGAGGCCGAGACCAAGTTCAAGTCCGCCGCCCTGGCCATCCTCGGCGCGCGCGCCGCCGAGCGCTATGACGCCAAGGCCTCGCGCAGCTACTTTCAGCGTGCGATCGCCGCCGCCCGCCCCCAGGAGCGCATGCAGCTGCGGCGTATGGCCGACGCGTCGCTGGCCCTGGCCGAGCGACGCCCCGACGATCTCAAGGAAGCCGTCGAGCGGCTCGGGCAGGCGCCCCCCAGCGGACGTCAGCTGCTGCTCCTGCGGCTGATGGGGCTGATCGCTCCACCGTCCCCGGCCGGCGTGCTCCTGCGCGCCCGGGGTGTGCTGACCGTCCTCGTTCTGGTGGCCGCGCTGCTCGCGGTCGGGCTCGGCCTGGTCGAGTTGATCTCGCTGCCCTTCGGCGGCGGGCTGGGGATCGGCTCGGGGCTGCTGCTGGGCTTCCTGCTGGTGGCGGCGGTTCTCGGGGTGCTCGGCTTCGTCGGCCGACGCCGCCAGGCGGCCGCCAAGGCGCGCGCCCGCGCCGACGGCACCTAGCTCTGCTGGACCACTACCTTCTCGATCACCACGGGCATCAGCGGCTGCTGTCCGGTGGGCCCACCGGTGGGCACCGCGGCGATCCGGGAGAGGATCTCGTCCCCGGCGATCACGTGCCCGAGCACCGCGTAGTCCGGCGGGAGCATCGCGTCCTGGGCGGTGACGATGTAGAACTGGCTACCCGACGCCCCCGCCGGCTCGGACATAGTCTTGGCCATGGCCACCACCCCCCGCGTGTAGCGGGTTCCCGGCGGGGGTGCCTCGACCACTCTGTAGCCCGGTCCGCCGCTGCCGTCGCCGCGGGGGTCCCCGCCCTGGATGACGAAGTCGCCGTTGGGGTGGGAGATGCGATGGAAGGTCAGCCCGTCATAGAAGCCCCGCCGCACCAGGTAGGCGAACGACGACGCCGTCCGCGGCGAATGGCCGACGGCGAGCTGGATGTCGATCTCCCCGCACGAGGTGCTCATGCGAGCCACATAGGTGTGAGCGGGATCGAGCCGCCCGGTGGGGCGGGGCAGGGGCGCCAGCCGCTTGGGGCCGGGCGCCTGGACGTGCCGGCACCCCGGCGTCGGGGGCACGCGCGCCCGCGAGGAGGAGCCGGAGCCCCCACAGCCGGCGAGCGCCAGCGCCGCCGCCAGCAGGCCGGCGGCGGCGGTCGCGGGCGCTCGGTTTCCCCCCGCCGGCACGGCCGGCCAGGATAGAGAAGTGCCCCCCCGGCGGCGCACCCACCACAAGCACAGCTCGGGCAAGGCCTACCGCAGGCTGCTCGACCGCCTGGCCGACCACGAAGCGGTCCACCGCGTGGCCACCGGACGCGTCAAGCCCCGCATGGGCTCGGGCCGGCCGGTTGCCACGATCTCCAAGGTCCGCCGGGTGGAGTCGGGGCTGTCGATCACGATCAACGCCGAAGGCGCCGTGATCGAGGCCTACGTGGTGACCGACCGGCCCGAGGAGGTCACCCGCTTCATGGACGCGCAGGGCTGGACCGCGCGACGCTGAGCGCCAGGCGCAAGCCAACTAGCCTTGTGGACCCGTGGCGCGCCGCGTCTGCCTGATCGTCAACCCGTCTGCGGGCGGCGGCCGCGCCGCCCGTGCCCTGCCGCCGGTCGAGGCCGCCTTCGCCCGCACGGGGCTGGCCTGCCGCACCGTGAAGACGCGCGACCTGAGCCACGCCCGCACGGTGGCCGGCGAGGCGGCGGGCGCGGGCGAGACGACGGTCACCCTCGGGGGAGACGGCCTCACCGGCGCCGTGGCCCATGAGCTTCGTCGCCATCCGGACGCGGTTCTCGGCCTTCTGCCCGGGGGTCGGGGCAACGACCTCGCCCGCGTCCTGGGCCTGCCCCCGGAGCCGGTCGCGGCGTGTGAGGTGATCGCCCACGGCCATGAGCGCGCCATCGACCTGGGTGAGGTACAGGAGCCCGCCGGGGCGGCGCGGACGTTCATCGGGATCGCCAGCGTGGGGTTCGACTCGGTCGCCAACGAGATCGCCAACCGGGCGCCCAGCCGGCTGGGCAACCTGGTCTACGCCTACGGCGCGCTGCGGGCGCTGGCGACATGGCGCCCGGCCACCTTTGACCTCGAGCTGGACGGCCGACCGGAGTCGTTTACCGGCTTCAGCGTGGCGGCGGCCAACTCCAAGGCCTACGGCGGCGGGATGTACCTGGCGCCGGACGCCGAGCTCGACGACGGCCTGCTCGACGTCGTCATCTCCCGTCACGCCTCGCGCCGGCGCTTTCTGGCCACGCTGCCCAAGGTGTTCCGCGGCGAGCACATCCACGAGCCCACCATCGAGGTAAAGCGCTGCGCCGAGTTGCGCGTGTCGGCCGACCGGCCGTTCGCCATGTACGCCGACGGGGATCCCATCGGTGACCTGCCCGTGACCGTGCGCGCCTGTCCCGGCGCCCTGCGCGTGCTGGTACGGGCCCAGTCGACGGCGCCGCTTTTACCGGCTCCGCCCGCCCCGACCACCCGATCATGACCGACCCCAGGCTCGATCCGCGCATCGCCCTCGCGCGCGGCGTCGCCGGGGTCCTGCGACTCGGTGGTCGGGGGGCCACCAGCCTGCCCGGCCGGCTGCTCATGCGCCTCGATCGCGGCGCGCTGGCGCGCCTGTCCGGGCGGCTGCCCCAGGGCAGCGCGGTGATCTCAGCCACCAACGGCAAGACCACGACCGCCGCGATGGCCGCCTCGATTCTCACCGGCGCCGGCGTGCGCCTGGTGCACAACCGCGCCGGCGCCAACATGGCGGGCGGCGTGGCCTCGGCGCTGCTCGAGGCGCTGCGGCGGGGCGGTATGACCGGCGAGCTCGGCCTGTTCGAGGTGGACGAGTTCTGGCTCGAGCAGGTGGTGGGCGAGCTCGCGCCCCGCGCGCTGGTGCTGTCCAACCTGTTTCGCGATCAGCTCGACCGCTACGGGGAGCTGGAGACGATCGCCGACCGCTGGGTGCAGGTCGTCGAGGGGGCCCCGGCGGACACCGCGCTGGCGCTCAACGCCGACGACCCGCTGATCGCCGACCTCGGGCGGTCGCGATCCGGCGTCCTGTACTTCGGGGTCGAGGATCCGACGGTCGCTCTGCCCGGGTTGGAGCACGCCTCGGACTCTAAGCACTGTCGGCGCTGTGGGACTCCCTATCGCTACGAGGCCGTCTACCTCGGGCACCTGGGCGTCTATCGGTGCCCCAACTGTGGTGCCGAGCGCCCCCAGCCGACCCTGGCCGCCGAGCGAGTCGAGCTGCGCGGCCTGCGGGGCGCGCGCTTTGACCTGCGCCATGGCCAGCATCGCGCCGCCGTCGAGTTGCCGCTGCCCGGCCTCTACAACGTCTACAACGCCCTGTCGGCCACCGCCCTGGCCCTGTCGCTGGGCCGTTCGCTGGCCGAGGCGGCCGCCGGACTGGAACGAGTCAAGCCCGCCTTCGGTCGCGCCGAGACCGTGATGATCGGCGAGCGGAGGCTGGCCATCCTGCTGGTCAAGAACCCGGCGGGCGCCAACGAGGTCGCCCGCACGCTGACGCTGGAGGCGGGCGAGCACGATCTGCTGGGCATCCTCAACGACAAGGTCGCCGACGGGCGCGACGTGTCCTGGATCTGGGACGCCGACTTCGAGGTGCTGGCACCGCGCATCAGACGGGCCACGTGCACCGGGACGCGGGCCGCCGAGCTGGGGTTGCGCCTCAAGTACGCGGGCGTGCCGCCAGCGCGCATCCGGGTGGAACCCGCGTTGGATGCGGCGCTCGACGCGGCGCTGGCCGGGCTGCCCGACGGGCGCCCGCTGTACGCCGTGCCCACCTACACGGCGATGCTCTCGCTGCGCGAACTGCTCGCCGCGCGGGGACAGGTTCGGGACTCGTTCGCATGAGCGCCGCGGCCGAACAGGTGATCTGGCACGACCTCGAGTGCGGGCACTACCGCGCCGACCTGCCCCTCTGGCTCGAGCTCGCGGCGGCCGCCGAGGGTCCGGTTCTCGACGTCGGCGCCGGTACGGGCCGGGTGGCGCTCGAGCTCGCTCGGGCGGGCCATGAGGTGACCGCGCTCGACAACGACGCCGAACTGCTCGCCGCCCTGCGCAAGCGCGCCGCCGGGCTACCCGTGCGCACGGTGGTGGGAGACGCCCGGGCCTTCGAGCTCGGGCACTCCTACGCTCTCATCGTCGCCGCCATGCAGGTGATACAGCTGCTCGACGGGCGCGATGGGCGTTCGCGCTTCCTGGGTTGCGCGCGCACGCACCTGCGGGACGGGGGCCTGCTGGCCTGCGCCGTGGTCGAGGACATCGTCCCGTTCGAGAGCGCCGAGGAGGCGGTGCTCGAGCCCGAGGTCCTGCGCCGCCGGGGAAGGACGTTTGCCAGCCATCCGGTGGCCGTCCGGCGCCAAGGGCGCCAGCTCGTGCTCGAGCGCCGGCGGGCGGTGGGCGCCGGGCGCCGCGAGGACCGGGCCACGGTTCACCGCATCGCCCTCGACCGGGTCGGCGCCAGCGCGCTGGAGGCCGAGGGGGCCGCGCACGGCCTCGAGCCCCGGCCGGCGCGGGTTATCGCGCCCACCGACGATCACGTGGGCAGCGTGGTGGTGATGTTCGGTGGCTGAGCTGCGGGTCTGTGCCCTGTACCCCGACCTGATGAACATCTACGCCGACCGGGGCAACATGCTGATGCTTCAATGGCGCTGCGCCTGGCGGAAGATCGGCTTTCGTCTGGTCGGCGTTGGCCTGGGCGACGAGCTGTCCTCCGACGAGCACGACCTGTTCTACATCGGCGGGGGGCAGGATCGCGACCAGCTGCTGTGCGCCCGGGACCTGGTCGAGGTCAAGTCGGGTGCCCTCCACGCCGCCGCCGAGCGCGGCGCGGTAGTGCTCGCGGTGTGCGGCGGATACCAGCTGCTCGGGCACGCCTACGTGCTCGGCGCCCAGGAGGTCGCCGGGGTCGGCCTGGTGGACCTGCGCACCGTGCGCGAGGAGGGTCCCCGCCTGATCGGCAACGTCGCGATCGAGGTCGAGCTGGACGGCGAGCCGGGTCCGCGCGTGCTCGCCGGATTTGAGAACCACGGCGGACGCACCGTTCTGGGCCCGGGCGAGCAGCCGCTCGGTCGCGTGCTGCGGGGCAACGGCAACGACGGCGCCAGCGGCCAGGAGGGGGTGCGTCGGGGCAACGTGATCGGCACCTACCTGCACGGGCCCCTGCTGCCCAAGAACGCCTGGTTTGCCGATTGGCTGATCCGGCGCGCCCTGGGGCTCGACGCCCTCGAGCCCCTCGACGACGAGCTAGAGCGCCAGGCCCACCTCAGCGCCCGGCGCGCCGCGGGGGTGTAGCACGGCCTGACGCGGCCGGGCGGCGCCGAGCGGCGCTGGCGCTCGTCCCCGGCTACGCCCGGATCTCGTTGTGAAGCGGGATCTCCCGAATCTGCGGCTGGGGAGGACCGACCTCCTGGAGGGCCTGACCGAGGCGCCCCTGCAGGAAGCGGTCGAAATCCTCGCGCGAGTTCCACACGTCGATGACGGTGAAGCCGTCTTCGGTGGCTCCAACGCAATGGAAGGTCTGTCCCTCGCCGAGCTTGCCGCCGCTCTCCTCCAGCTTGGCCATCACCGCGTCGTACTGCTCGAGCTGCCCACCAGGGAGCTCGATCACCAGACATACCGCCATAGTTCTCTCCTTTCGTTCGAACCCCGCCCGCCTTACCCTACCTCCGGGGGGTCTGCCGACCCTGGCCAGCGCCTTACCCGCTGGAGCCGAACCCGCGCGTGCCCCGATCGCTCCCCGCCAGCGCCAGGGCCTCGATCACCTCCACCGACGGCAGCTCGACCAGCAGCAGTTGGGCGATGCGGTCGCCCGAGTCCACGGTGAACGCCTGCTCGGGGTCGGTGTTGAGCAACAGCACCCGGACCTCGCCCCGGTAGCCGCAATCGATGAGACCCGGGGAGTTGACCAGGGCGATGCCATGCCCCGCGGCCAGTCCCGATCGGGGGAGCACCAGCCCGGCGTGGCCCGGCGCGATCTCCAGGGCTAGGCCAGTGCCCACCGAGGCGCGCTGGCCGGGGGCGAGGATCGCCTGCTCGGCCGCGCACAGGTCGAGCGCGGCGTCGTGGTCGTATGCCGGCGCGGGCAGTCGCGCCGCCTCGGACAGGCGCTGGACGGCGAGCCTCACGGGCGCGTCGCGCTGTGCGAGGACCCCGTGGCGGCGAGTGCCCCGGCGGGGTGTCCGTCGCCGACGGCAAAGCGGGCATAGCGCTCGGCCAAGGGCGCCGGCAGGCGGACCACCACCCGCACGCCCTCGGCGGTCTCCTCGCGCTCCAGGTCGCCGGCGAGCTCATGCAGCTCGGCGAGCCGCGCCCCCTCCGAGTAGGGGACGAGCAGCTCGACGCGCCGCAGGGTGCGCAGGAACTCGCGCTCGATGCGCTCGCGCAGGAGCTCGAGGCCCTCTGCGGTGGTGGCCGAGACGAGGATGCCCTCGGGGTGGCGGAAGCGCAGCTCGGCGCGCTCGTCCTCGGCCAGCAGGTCGACCTTGTTTATCGCCAGCACCCGCGGCTGGTCGCTGACCCCGATCTCGTCGAGCACCTCGTCGACGGCGCGGATCATCGCTTCGCGCTCGGCTTCGAGCGCCGAAGCGTCGATCACCTGGACGATCAAGTCGGCCAGCTGCGTCTCCTCCAAGGTCGCTCCGAAGGCGTCTACGAGCTGGTGCGGAAGCTTGCGGATGAATCCGACGGTGTCGGTCACCAGGTAGGTCCGACCTTCGTGGCGCATCGTGCGCGTGCTCGGATCGAGCGTGTGAAACAGGCGGTCCCTGACCGGCGCGTCGGCACCGGTGAGACCGTTGAGCAGCGTGGACTTGCCGGCGTTGGTGTAACCGGCCAGGGCCACGCTGGGCAGACGCGCCCGATCGCGCTCGGCGCGCATGACCGCGCGCGAGGAGCGCACGCCGGCCAGGCGGCGACGCAGGGCGGCGATGCGATCGCGGGCCAGCCGGCGGTCGGTCTCGATCTGGCTCTCGCCCGGGCCCCGGGTGCCGATGCCGCCCCCCAGTCGCTCGAGGTGGGTCCACAGCCCGCGCATCCGGGCCAGGTTGTACTCGAGCTGGGCGAGCTCGACCTGGAGCTTGCCCTCGGCGGTGCTGGCGTGGTCGGCGAAGATGTCGAGGATCACCGCGGTGCGGTCGATGACCGGCACGCCGAGCTCGGCCTCTAGGTTTCGCTCCTGGCGGGGCGTGAGCTCGTCGTCGCAGGCGACCAGGTTGGCGTCGCGTTCGCGCAGGGCGGTCTTGACCTCGGCGAGCTTGCCCGAGCCCAGGTAGGTGTTGGGATGGGGGTGGTCGCGCGCCTGTACGACGCGGCCGACGCTGGCCACACCGGCGGTGAACAGCAGCTCCTCGAGCTCGTCAAGGTGCTCGGGCGAGGTGGTAACCCCCACGCACAACGCCCGTTGGCGCGCCCGTCCGGCTCCGTCCGCGCCGCGGCCGCGGCTGGGCGAGATACGTCCGTGGCGACTGCGTTGCACTAGCAGCAGTGTAGGGGCGCTCGGCCCGTCAGCCCAGGGCGCCCAGACGCTCGATCGCCTCCACCAGACGCTCGTCGGGCGTGGTGAGCGAGATGCGAAAGTAGCCCTCGCCGTTGGGCCCGTAGGCGCCCCCGGGAGAGATGACCACACCCGCGCGCTCGAGCACGTGCTCGGCGTAGTGGGCGGCGGTCTCGAAGCCATCGGGCACCGGCGCCCAGATGTAGATCGTCCCCTTGGGCGGGGTCACGTCGACCCCGATCCGCCCCAGCGCCTCGCAGATCAGATCTCGCCGGCACGCGTAGACGGCGTTCATCTCCGCCACCTGGGCGTCGAGGGCGGGGTCCAGCGCGGCGACGCCCGCCAGCTGGACGGCTTCGAACAGGCCGGAGTCCACGTTGGTCTTCAGCCGCCAGTACGAGGCCACCGCGTCGGCGTTGCCCACCAGCGCCGCGCAGCGCCACCCGGTCATGTTGTAGCCCTTGGACAGCGAGAACACCTCCACGCCGACCGCCTCGGCGCCCGGCGTGGCCAGGAACGACGGAGCCACGTAGCCGTCATAGGTGGTCTCCGAGTAGGCGTTGTCGTGCACCACCAGGATGTCGTGGGCGGCGGCGAACTCGACCAGGTCGGAGAAGAACCCATCCGGCACCACCGCACCGGTGGGGTTGTTGGGGTAGTTGACGTACAGCAGACGGGCACGCGAGCGCTGATCGAGGGCCACCGCCTCGAGATCGGGCACGAACCCGCGGTGGGGCAGGAGCGGCATCAGCACCGGCTCGGCCCCGACCAGCAGCGGGCCGGCGCTGTAGACCGGATAGCCGGGGTCGGCGGCAAGCGCGACGTCGCCCGGATCCAGAAACGCCAGGTTCAGGTTGAAGATGCACTCCTTGGCGCCGATCGCCGGCATCACCTGGCTCTCCGGGTCGAGCGTCACCCCGAACCGGCGGTCGTAGAAGTCGCTCACCGCGCCGCGGAACTCCTCCCGTCCCCGGTTGCTGGGGTATTGGTGGGTGCTGGGGTCGGCGACCGCGCGCTGGGCGGCGGACACGATCGGCTCGTAGGTCGGGCGGTCGGGGTCGCCGATCCCCAGGCTGATCACGTCCACGCCCGCCGCCCGCTTGGCCGCCACCTTGCGCTCGAGCTCGGCGAACAGGTAGGGAGGGATCTGCTCTAGGCGGGCGCTATGTCTCATGGAGGTCCTCGACGAATTCGGCATCGAGCATGCCAGCGTAGACGGGCCGCGCCCAGCCGGTCAGATGGACCCGGAGATCGCTGCCCACCTCGACGGTGAGCTGACCGCCGGGGAGCTGCACCACCACCGGCGAGCGGCCGCCGTCGAGCACGTACGCCACCGCCGCCCCGCTGGCGCCGGTGCCCGAGGACAGGGTCTCTCCTACCCCGCGTTCGAAGATCCGGACCCGGATCTCGCCCGGGGCGAGCTCGCAGAACCACGACACGTTGGTGCGGTTGGGAAACAGCTCGTGGCGCTCGATCTCCGGCCCGATGCCCGACAGCTCCAGCGCCTCGAGCTCGGAGGGGCCGGAGACGCCGATCGCGCACTGCGGGTTGCCGATCGAGACGTGCTGAAAGGCCCACTGGCGTCCCCCGGCGCGAAGGCGCCCTCTGCCGTCTTGGGCTCCCGACGGGTAGTCCGGGGAGCTGACCGCCGCCTGGCCCATGTCCATCCGACAGGTGTCGGGAGCGGTGATGCGCGCTCGGACCTCGCCCGCGGGGGTCTGGATCGCAAACGAGTCCTCCTGGGTCCAGCCGTGGCGGTGCAGATAGAGGATCGCCTGGCGGGCGCCGTTGCCCGAGAGCTCGGCCTCGGACCCGTCCGAGTTGAAGATCTGCAGCCGAGCTACGGAGTCCGGCTCCTCGGGCCGATGAAGCACCAGCACGCCGTCGGCCCCCACCCCGCGGTGGACGTCACACAGGCGCCGTACGTGCCCGGGCGCAAGCGCGAACGCGAGCTCCTGCGCCTCGAAGATCAGGTAGTCGTTGCCCAGCGCCTGCCACTTCTCGAACCTCACGCGTCTCCTCTTTGCCCCAGCCGGTCGCGGTCGTCGCGGTCGATGATCTTTTCAAGCTCGACCGCCACGTCGTCGGCCCCCCGGTCGGTGACGTCGACCAGCGCCACGTGGGGAAGCTTGCGCATCCACGTCAGCTGCCGGCGTGCGTACTGGCGCGTGCGGCGCTTCATCGCCTCGGCGTCGCCGGCCAGCAGCTCGGCGAACCCCAGCGCGCTGCGCGCGGTGGGCGAGGCGCCGGCCGCGTCCGCCGCGCGGACCTCGTCCTCGGCGCCGGCGGCGACCATGGCCTCCACGCGGGCGTCGATGCGCGCGCGAAGAGCCACGCGCTGCATGGTCAGGCCGATGAGCCGGGTCGGGTGGCGGGTCTCGGTGGTCCACAGCTGCGAGTCGGTCCCGTGAGCTGGCAGCGCGTCGAGCTCGGCCAGCTCGAGGGCCCGCACCAGACGCTGGCTGTCGGTGGGGCGCAAGCGATCGGCGGCCTGCGGCGCCCGCCGCGACAGCTCGGCGTGCAGCGAGGCGGGTCCTTCGCGCTCCAGGCGCTCGGTCCACTTCTGGCGCAGCGCGGCGGGCGGGGGTGGTGCGAGATCGAGGTCGGCGAGCGCGGCGCGCAGGTAGAGGCCGGTGCCCCCGACCACGATCGGGCGGGCGTCCTGGGCCACCAGCGCGTCGATCTCGCGGTGGGCGAGCTCGGCGTAGCGCCCGGCGCTGAACGTCTCGGTAACCGCCAGGAACGAGATCAGGCGATGCTCGAGGCGGCGCCGTTCCTGGCTCGTCGCCGCCCCGGTGAGAATCTCCAGGCCGCGGTAGACCTGCAGGGCGTCGGCGGAGACCGCCACCGGGCGCTCTCCCCGGGCCCGCAGGCGCTCGGCGAGGGCGATGGCCACAGCGGTCTTGCCCACCCCGGTGGGTCCGAACAGGGCGATCACCGTGCCAGGGCTCACGTCGAGCAGTATCTCGGCGCGGGCATGAAAGGATGGCCCCCATGGACCTGGCCGGGCGAAGCGTGCTCCTCACCGGCGCCAGCGGGGGGATCGGCCACGCGATCGCCCGCCAGCTGGCGGGGGCGGGGGCCCGGCTGGTCATCACCGGACGGCGGGCCGACGTGCTCGAGCCGCTGGCCCAGGAGATCTCGGGCCGAGCGCTGGCCGCCGATCTCAGCCAGCGGCTGGACACCCATCGCCTGGTCGACGAAGCGGGCGCCGTCGACGTCCTGGTGGCCAACGCCGGGTTGCCGGCCACCGGAGAGCTCGAGAGCTTCACCGAGGAGGAGCTCGACCGTGCGCTCGACGTCAACCTGCGCGCGCCGATCATCCTCGCCCACCGCCTCCTGGAGGCGATGCGGCGGCGCGGCGAAGGACACCTTGCGTTCGTCTCCTCGCTGGCCGGAAAGGCGGCCACGCCCTACAGCTCGGTCTACAACGCGACCAAGTTCGGGCTGCGGGGATTTGCGCTCGCCCTGCGCGCCGACCTGCGCTCGAGCGGGATCGGGGTCTCGGCGATATACCCAGGCTTCATCCGCGAAGCGGGGATGTTCCACGACGCCGGCACCACGCTTCCCCCCGGGGTGGGCACCCGCACCCCCCACGACGTCGCCGAGGCGGTGCTGCGCGCGATCGAGCGCAACAAGGCCGAGGTCGACGTAGCGCCGCTGCCGCTGCGCGCCGGCGCGATCTTCTCGGGCCTGGCGCCAGAGCTCTCTGCCGCCATCAGCCGGCGGATGGGCAGCGAGCGCATCACCGCCGACGTCGCCGCCGGCCAGCGCGACAAGCGCTGATCGCCGCGCCGCCGGACCCGGATCATCCACAAGCAGCCCGGCGGCGGCGCCGGCGTCGTATGATCTGCCGCCGTGAGGCGCCTGGTGGTGGGGATCGTGGTGACCGGTGCGGTCCTGGCTGCGCCCGCGTCACCGGCGGCGGCGAGCGCGCTGCCGGACGCCAGGCTGTCCAATGCCGGTCAGGTGGTCACCTGGAGCGGCGCCAACGCCGACCCTACCGGCCAGGGGTTCAACTCGCCCGCCGAGCAGACGTGTACCACCACCACCTGCGACAGCTTCATCCTGACCATCAAGATGCGCAAGGGCAGCTTTCCCGACGGCCCCAAGGACCCCGCGCCCCCGGGCACGACGCGGCTGCACGCCGAGGGCCCGACGGACATGCCCGGCGACGGCGTCCTGATCACCATCCACTGGGCGACCGACTTTGACCAGTGGAACCTCTACGTCGACGACATGGACACCGGCCAGACCGTGGCCAAGGGGATCAACGTCGACTCCAACGCCCAGTCGGTGCTGCTCACCCAGCCCCACAACGGCCGCTACCGGGTGACCATGGTCCCGTTCTACACGAACTTCGACAGGGCCGACCTCAACTACCGGGGCGAGGCCCGCGTCTTTTTGGATCCCACCCAGCGTTACGCCACCACCACGCAGCTGCTGCCCTCCGTCCAGACGATGCCGCCGAGCAACTTCCACATCGGCGACGTCCCGCCGATTCCCTCCAACCCGACCGGGTGGCGCTTCACGCCCGACGGCACCTTCTCGAACTCCTGCTACACGGACGAGACGGCCCAGAACGGCTCGACCCGGTGCCTGCGCTTTGACAACGACATCCGCAACATCGGCGCGGGCCCGCTGGTCCTGCGCTTCGACTACAGCCCCGACGCCTTCACCGGCAACTGCCAGATGCAGCAGGAGATCATCTCCAGCGACGCCACGGTGAGCGACCGCCCGGCGGGGCCGTGCGTGTTTCACCCCCAGCACGCCCACTTCCACTACCAGAACATGGGGGTCTACGAGCTCCACTCCGTAGGGGCCGGGGGCGCGCCGAGCGCACAGCCGGTCGCCGTGAGCAGGAAGGTCGGCTTCTGCACCGTCGACGTCGACGACTTCATGTTCGGCCAACCCGCCGCGCTGCAGCGACCGCGCACCTACAGCTTTCCCACCTGCAACGTGGCCAACGCCTACTCGACCACCCCGCTGCACACCAGCCCCTCCCCCGGCACCGACGTGCCCGAGTACATGGGCGTGGCGCCCGGCTGGGGCGACGTCTACACCTGGGATCTGCCCTCGCAATACATCGACATCTCAAACAACGTCCCCGACGGCGTCTACCAGGTGGTGTCGCGCTCGAATCCCGACGGCGGGCTGCTGACCGCCGACACCAGCCAGCAGACCGGCATCACCTGCATCCAGATCACCGGCAACGCGGTGCAGATCCTCAAGCGGCTGCCCTCGCAGGCGAACAGCGCGCCGCTGCCCAACTGCTGAGGACTAGAACAGGGTTTCCTGCGCCTGCGGCGCTTCTGCCGGGGTGGTCGGGGTTCCGCCGTCCCGGCGCGAGAAGTCCGGGCCGGTGGGTCGGCCGCGCATGCGCGACGGCGGGCGATCCACGCGCGAGCCGACGAGCTCGGCCAGGCGCCGGCGTTCGCTGTTGGGCGCGTATGCACCGCGCCGGTAGAGCCGCTCGTAGCGCTCGAGCAGGTCGGGCCGCTGCGAGCGCAGCCAGTCGAAGAAGATCTCCCGCACCTCACCGCGCAGGTGAAGGGCGATGCCGCTGGCCCCCACCGCCCCGTTCTCGGCCGCCAGCTCGAGGATGCGCTCGACCTGCTCGGGCTGGTCGTTGACGCCGGGCATCAGCGGCGCGATCAGGATCCCGGTGGGAATGCCCGCTCGGTTGAGCTCCCCCACCGCCTCCAGCCGCGCGCGCGGGTTCGGGCTATGGGGCTCGGTCGCCCGCCACGTCTTCTCCTCGATCGTGGGCACGGAGAAGTTGGCGCTCACCTCGGTGTGGCGGGCGATGTCGCGCAACAGGTCGAGGTCGCGCAACAGCAGGGGCGAGCGCGTCAGCACCGAACACGGCGTGCGCGTGTCCCGCAGCGCCTCCCAGATCCCGCGCATGAGCCGGTAGCGACCCTCGACCCACTGGTAGGGGTCGGTGTTGGTCCCCATCGCCACGTGCTCGCGCTTCCACGACCGGCGCGAGAGCTCGGCCCGCAGCACCTCGGGGGCGTTGACCTTGACCACGATCTCGTGGTCGAAGTCGCGGCCCGGATTGAGGTCCAGGAACTTGTGGGTGGGGCGCGAGAAGCAAAAGCGGCAGCCGTGGGTGCAGCCCCTATACGGGTTGACCGTCCACCGGAACGGGACCATCGATTTGTCGGGCACGCGGTTGAGGACCGAGCGGGCCCGGACCTCATAGAAGTTGATGTCGAGGGCCTCCGGTGCGTCGAAGGTCCGCACCACGGCCGGGTCGCGGTAGCCGGGCAGCCGGCGCTGGCGGTCGGCGTCGGCGGTCAGGTTCTCCCAGCGCACGAACACATGTTCGCATACGCCGGGGACGGCTTCGCGGGGCGCTCAGCCGCGGCCGAAGAGCCGCTTGCGCTTGCGGCGGCGCTTTCCGATCCGTCCCGTCTCGCCGCGCAGGCCGTGACAGCCGATGCACCCCACGCAGTCGACGCAGTCGCTGCAGGCGATGCACGCGACGCAGCCGCTGCAGTTCAGGCACCACAGCATCCCGGCGCTGGCCCACACCCCGGCGCTGAGGATCACCAACGCGCTGCCGGCGACGCCCGTGCTGAAGAACGTCCCGGCCGAGAAGGCGACCGCCGCGCTGGTGAGCGTGCCCGCGCTGCCGGCCACCGCCGTGCTCATTGCGGTTCCCGCGCTGCCGGCCACCGCGGCGCTCATCGCGGTCCCCGCGCTGCCCGCCACGGCGGCGCTCATCGCGGTCCCGGCGCTCCCCGCCACCGCCGTGCTCATCACCGTCCCGGCGCTCCCCGCCACCGCCGTGCCGGCGCTCGTGGCGGCCGAGCCCACGACCGAGCCGGCGGCACCCTGCGCCGCGGCCTCCTCTTTCTCTTTTTCCTCCTTGGACTTGGCCACGCTAAGCCGGGGCTCCGCCCGCCCGGGCCAGGAGGCTCTCCTCGCCGGTCAGCGTCTGGCTGGTGGCCGAGGCGATCTCCACCGGAACCAGCTCGCCGGGAGCCGCCAGGCCGGAGAAGTTGACCACCTTGTTGTGGCGCGTGCGGCCCCGCAGGCGCGAGGGGTCGGTGCGCGAGGGCCCCTCGACCAGGACCTCCAGCGTGCGCCCCACGAACCGCTGCGAGCGCTCGGTGGCGCGGCGCTGAACCAGCTCCACCAGGCGCTCCATGCGCGCCACCTTGACGCGGTGGGGTACGACGCCCTCGCCGAACTCCGCCGCCTCGGTCCCTCGGCGCGGGGAGAAGATGAAGGTGAAGGCGCTGTCGTAGCCGACCTCGTCGACCACCTCGAGCGTCTGCTCGAAGTCGGCTTCGGTCTCACCGGGAAAGCCGACGATGACGTCGGTGCTCAGGGCGCAGTCGGGCACGTGCTCGCGGATCAGGGCCACCCGATCGAGGTAGCGCTGGCGGTCATACGTGCGGCGCATCGCCCTGAGGATGCGCGAGGATCCCGACTGCAAGGGCAGGTGGATGTGCTCGCACAGCGAGGGCAGCTCGGCGTGGGCCCGGATCACGTCCTCGCGCATGTCCTTGGGGTGGGGGCTGGTGTAGCGGAGGCGCGCTAGCCCTTCGATCGCGTCGATCCGCCCGAGCAGCTGGGCGAAGGTGATCCGTCGCTCGCGGGGCAGGTCGCGCCCGTAGGAGTTGACGTTCTGGCCCAGCAACGTGACCTCGCGCACGCCGTCGGCGGCGAACCGGGCCGCCTCGGCGACCAGGCCGTCGGGATCGCGGCTGACCTCGGTGCCACGCGTCTGCGGAACTATGCAGTAGCTGCACCGGCAGCGACAGCCCTGGGAGACCTGCAGCCAGGCCTGAAACTCGCGCTCGCGATGGGCGGGAAGGTCGCCGCTGAACCCCTCGAACTCGAAGTAGCCCTGGGCGGTGATCGAGTCGGCGGTCAGGAACTCCCCGAGCTTGTGGAACTGCCCGGGGCCGAAGGCGACGTCGACGAACGGGAAGCGCTCGAACACCTCGTGCTTGACCGACTGCGCCCAGCAGCCGCCGACCCCGACGACGCGGTCGGGGCGCTCGAGCTTTAGCCGCTTGGCCTCGCCGAGGTGGGCGATGAAGCGGGAGTCGGCCGATTCGCGGATCGAGCAGGTGTTGAACAGGATCAGGTCCGCCTCGGAGCGGGACTGGACCTCGGCGTAGCCGAGCGTGTCCAGCAGGCCCTTCATCCGCTCGGAGTCGTGCTCGTTCATCTGACAGCCGAACGTGGTGACGTGGTAGCTGGGCACGGCCATAAAGCCTAGCCGCGCGCCGCGGGCGCCCACCGCCCCGGGGCCGGCCGCCGCGGGGGGTACCTAGCGAGGACGGTGCTCGCGCGCATAGTCGGTGGCACGCGACTCGCGGATCACCGTCACCTTGATCTGGCCCGGGTAGTCGAGCTCGCGCTGGATCTCCCGGGCGATCTCGTGGGAGAGCAGGGCGGCCCCGTCGTCGTCGACCGACTGAGGGGCGACCATCACCCGGATCTCGCGCCCGGCCTGCATCGCGTAGACCTTCTCCACGCCCGCGTGTCGGGTGGCGATCTGCTCCAGGTCGCGCAGGCGCTTGACGTAGGCCTCCAGCGACTCGCCCCGGGCCCCGGGGCGGGCGCCCGACAGGGCGTCGGCCGCCTGGACGATCACCGCCTCCACCGTCTGGGGCTCCACCTCGTTGTGGTGCGCCTCCATGGCGTGCGCCACGGCCTCGGGCTCGCCGTGGCGACGGGCGAGCTCACCTCCCACCAGCGCGTGCGGGCCCTCCACCTGGTGGGAGACCGCCTTACCGATGTCGTGCAGGAGGGCGGCTCGCCGGGCCGTCTTGGCGCTGGCTCCCAGCTCGTCGGCCATCATCGCGGCCAGCCGGGCGCACTCGACCGAGTGGGCGAGCACGTTCTGGCCGTAGCTGGTGCGGAACTTCAGCCGCCCGAGGATCTCGATCAGGTCGGGGTCCAGGCCCTGGACCTTGGCTTCCAGCACGGCGACCTCGCCGGCCTCGCGCAGGTGGCGCTCGAGCTCGGCGCTGGCCTGCTCGTAGGTCTCCTCGATCCGCGCCGGATGGATGCGCCCGTCGTCGAGGAGCTTCTCCAGCGTCATGCGGGCCAGCTCGCGCCGTACGCCGTCGAACGCCGAGAGCACGACGGCGTTGGGCGTGTCGTCGATGATCACGTCGACGCCGGTGATGCTCTCCAACGCCCTGATGTTGCGCCCCTCGCGACCGATGATCCGGCCCTTCATGTCATCGCTCTGCAGGTGGATCACCGACACCGTCGTCTCGGCGGCGTGGCCGGCCGCCAGGCGCTGCATGGCCACGCTGAGGATGCTGCGCACCCGTCTCTCCGCGTCGAGCTTGGCTTCGCGCTCGATCTCCCGGACCCGCCGGGCGGCCTCGTGGCGGGCGTCCTGCTCCAGGTCCTTCAGCAGCAGCTCGCGCGCCCCGGCGGCCGAGATCCCGCCAGCTCGCCCGAGGGTCTCGCGCAGCCGCTCGCGCTCTCGCCCCAGCTCCTGACGCTCGACCTCCACGGCCCGGGCCCGCTCCTCGAGCGTCTCGGCGGCGTAGCGGTCGGCGTCGACGCGTCCGGAGCCGCGGGCGTGAATCAGCGCGGCGAGCACGATTCCCGCCCCCACCAGCACACCAGCGATCACGATCTCCATGGCTACTCCTAGCCGCCCCGCATCCCGCGAGAACGGCGCCGTCGTCGGCTTATGGAATTAGGCGCCGGACCGGGGAGCACCGGACGCCGGACGCCGAGAACAGCTAGGACAGGATCAGCGCATGCCGGGCGCTCTGGCGCGCGCGGCCGTTGGCCGCGCACGGCCCCGGGGCGTCGCACTGCGCGATGCCCGAGACCGAAGAGATCGCGAAACGAAGATCAAACTGCCTGCAATTCTCGGAGTTCGGCGGGCCCGGGGGCCCGATCCTTCACAAGCTTGATCGTAGTACCGCGGAGCCCGTGGGGCAATCGCCTACCGCGGGCGGCGCTCGGCGAGACGCCCAGTGGGCTTGTGATCGGCCGCCCGATGGCCGGGTTCAGCCGCCCGCTCGAAGCGGCGGATCGCCTCGTAGGCCACGTCGGCGTCATAGCCCTTGCGGATGAGCAGCCCCAGGGCCCGCTGGCGTGTGCCGTCGTCGGCGGGCGCCGCCCTCATCCGACGCCGCAGGAGGTCCACGGCGGCGGCGATCTCGGTTTGCGGGTCCTCCGCTACCGCCTGCTCGATCAGCGCCGGGGGGATGCCCGCCGCGTGCAGGCGCTCGCGGATGCGCTCGGCGCCCCACCCGTCGAGGTGGCGTCGATCCTCGGCCAGCGCGCGGGCGTAGCGAGCATCGTCGAGGTAGCCCTGATGGCGCAGCTCGGCGAGCGCGCCCTCGGCCGCCTCCTCGCCTACCCCGCGCGAGCGCAGGTGTCGGCGTACCTCGGCCACGCTGCGGGCCCGGCGCGCCAGATACGCGTAGGCGAGCTTCAGCGCGCGCTGAAGCCGCCGAGCGGCGTCAGTTCGCCGAGCGGCGTCGGCTTGCGAGAACGCGTGGTCCACGCCGCGCGGCGGGGGCCGGGGTCAGGCCGCCTGCTCCTTGGGCGTCTCGACCGCGGCCAGCGGCGGCGCGTCGTCCGCCTCGATCGGAGCCACCAGGTCGCGGCTCAGCCCCAGCGCCTCGTAGACCTTGCCCTCCAGCTCACGGGCCACGTCGGGATGCTCGTCGAGGTAGGCCTTGGCGTTGCCCCGGCCCTGACCGATGCGCTCTGAGCCGTAGGAGAAGAACGAGCCCGACTTGGAGATCAGGTTGTGCTCCAGGCCCAGGTCCAGCAGGCAGCCGGAGCTCGAGATGCCCTTGCCGAACTCGATGTCGAACTCGGCCTGGCGAAACGGCGGGGCGACCTTGTTCTTGACCACCTTGACCCGCACCCGGTTGCCGACCGCCTCGGTGCCGTCCTTGAGCGTCTCGATGCGGCGGATGTCCAGACGCTGTGAGGCGTAGAACTTCAGCGCCCGCCCGCCGGGTTGAGTCTCAGTTGGGCCAAACATCACGCCGATCTTCTCCCGGATCTGGTTGGTGAGCACACACAGGGTCTGGGTGCGGTTGAGGTTGGCCGCCAGCTTGCGCATGGCCTGGGACATCATCCGCGCTTGGACGCCGACGCTCTGGTCGCCCATCTGTCCCTCGAGCTCGGCCCGCGGGGTCAGCGCGGCCACCGAGTCGATCGCCACCAGGTCGACGGCGCCCGAGCGCACGAGCATGTCGGCGATCTCCAGGGCCTGCTCGCCGTAATCGGGCTGGGAGACGAGCAGCTCGTCGATGTCCACCCCGATCTGCTGGGCGTAGAGCGGGTCCATGGCGTGCTCGGCGTCGATGAACGCGCACACGCCACCGAGCTTCTGGGCCTCGGCCAGGATGTGGTAGACCAGCGTCGTCTTGCCCGAGGACTCGGGGCCGAAGATCTCGACGATCCGCCCGCGCGGCACGCCCCCGATCCCCAATGCCAGGTCGAGCGACAGCGCCCCGGTGGGCACGGCGTTTACCCGCACCCGGGCGCCCTCGTCGCCCATTCGCATGACGCTGCCCTTGCCGAACTCGCGCTCGATCTGGGTGAGCGCTCCCTGCAGGGCGGCGTCGCGCGCCTTGGCGGCCTTCTCCTGATCGGTGGCGGACATGTCGTCTGAGAGCTCCTCTGGGCGGGGGTGAACGACCGCACGCTACGGAGCCGTGCGGACGGAAGGGACGGCGCTCCCTCCGCCGGCACCGGGCGGACGGGACACAGCGCGCGCCCCATCCTCGCCACCGTCTCGGACGTTTCCCGCTAGCTCAACGCCACCCGGGCCAGCGGCTCATAGCTGGCGCCGGCGCGCGCCAGACGCGAGCGGTACAGCGTCAGCGCCTCGGCGTCGAAGGCCAGCCCCGGCGTGGCGTCCAGCTCCCGGGGCGCCGTCGAGCCCGCCCGCATGCGGGCCACGGTCACGTGGGGGCGAAAGCGGCGCCGCTCGGGCTCATAGCCGGCGCCCGAGGCCAGCGCCTCGCCGACGGCCGAATGCAGCTCCTGGAGCCCCCCGCTGGGGTCGCGCACCTCTACCGCGAGCACCCTGGGGCGCCGCCGCGGAAGCCACACCGGCGCGCCCAGCTCTAGCTCGGGGACCGGCATCGCGCACCCGAGCGCCAGCTTGGCGACCGCGTCGATCTCGGCCACCGGTCGATGGCCCAGGAAGCACAGCGTCAGGTGCAGGCCGTCGACTCCGATCAGGCGGGGACCCGATACCCCGAGCGCCGCGCGCGCCCAGCCGGCCAGCTGCTCGCGGACAGCAACGGGCGGATCGACGGCGACGAACAGGCGGGCCGAGCCCGGGCCGCTCATCCCTCGCCCCGTGCCGCGGCGCTGTGGGGAGCGCCGGCGGAACCCTCCTCGTCGTGCTCGCCCAGCAGCAGGCGGCGCAGCAGGTGCATGGCCACCGTTGTGGACCTGTCGCGCACGTCCTGGCGCGATCCCGGCAGCTGCACCCGCCGGGTGAGCGCTCCCTCCGGTCCCTGCGCGCACAGCCACACCAAGCCCACCGGCTTGTCCTCGGTGCCTCCGTCCGGCCCGGCGATCCCGGTCACCGCGACGCCGATGTCGGCGCCGAGCCGCCGGCGCGCGCCGGCCGCCAGCGCCTGGGCCACCTCGCCCGACACCGCCCCGTGGCGCTCGATCAGCTCTGGCTCGACCCCGGCCAGCTGGGTCTTGGCCTCGTTGGCGTAGACCACGAGACCGCCGACGAGGTACCGCGAGGATCCCGGCCGCTCGGTCATCCGGGCGGCCAGCAGCCCGCCCGTGCACGACTCGGCCACCCCGATCGTGAGCTCGCGCTCGGTGAGCATGCTCGCCACCTGATCGTCCACGGTGCTGCCGTCCTCGGAGAACAGCACCGGCCCGTGACGCTCGCGCACCAGCGCCGCCAGGCGGTCATAGACGCCCTGGGCTGATGGCTCAAAGCGGGTCACCACCTCGACCTCGGCGCGGCGCAGACAGGTAGTGATCTCCAGGCGGTCGAGCTCTACGCCCTCCTCGGCGGCGGCGCGCAGGGTGGCGGCGATCTCCGACTCGGGGATGCCGAACAGGCGCAGCATCTGCTGGCGGTACTCGGTGGCGTTGGCGACCGCCGCGGCGACCGCGGCGGTCGCCGCGGCGTCGTGCCACAGCGGATGAAGCTCACGCGGGGGCCCGGGCAGCACCACCACGGTCGGACCGTCGCGGCCCGGCGCCGGCGGCACCACGAGGCCCGGGGCGGTGCCCACCGGGCCCAGCACGGTGGACCCCTCCGGGATCACCGCCTGCTTTCGGTTGCTCTCGCGGACCGCCTCCATGTCCAGGTCGGGAAAGCGCGCCGCCAGCGGCCGCAGGATCTCGGCGATGCGCTGCTCGAGCTCGGCGTCGAGCACCATCTCTCGCCCACAGAACGCCCCCACCACCTCGGCGGTCAGATCGTCGGCGGTCGGACCCAGCCCCCCGCTGGTGACCACCAGGTCCACCCCCGCGTGGGCAAAGAAACCCAGGGCCGCGGCGATATCCGCGGGCCGGTCGCCGACCACCGCGATGTGGGCCAGGTCCACCCCCCGCTCCCGTAGCCGCTCGGCCAGCCACGGCCCGTTGCGGTCGGTCACCCGCCCGGTGAGAACCTCGGTCCCGGTGACGACGATGCCCGCCCGGGCGCTCACCCGCAGTTCGGCGTCCGGTTGGCGGCCAGCGGACGCCGACCCTTGGGCCCGACGGCGAAGCTGATCGGGTTGGCCGAGGGGGGAAGGTCGGACGCCCGGCCGTTGATCTTCACCCGGGCCGAGCCGTTGCCGAGCAGGACGTAAAAGCGCCGGGAGCGGTAGACCCGGGTGCGCTCGCCCGAGGCCAGCGTCCGGCCGCCGATCAGCTTGTGCCCCTGGGCGCTGATCAGGCATACGTACACCGGGTTGGTGGCGATGATCTGGAACCTGGCCGCCGGGTGGCGCACCACGGGTGTCCCCGTCGGCCCGGTGGGACCGGTCGCGGTGGGGTGGGACTTAGAAGACGACGAGTTGTTGCGGCTGGTCAGCCCCAGGATGCCCAGGACGACCACCAGGGCGATCGCCACGCCGGCGATCAGCCAGCCCCGGGGGACCGCCATGCCCGCCCGGGCGGCCCGCTCGCCGGCGCTGGGGGTGGCCACGATCGGCTGCATCTCCATCTCCGAGAGCCGCTCGTGGTGGAGCTTGTACTCCTCGACCACCAGCTTGGGGTCCAGCCCCAGCGCCTCGGCATAGGTGCGCAGAAAGCCCTTGACGTATGCATTGCCGGGCAGCAATCCCCACTCCTCGTTCTCCAACGCGCGCAGGTACTTGGCCCGGATCTTGGTCGCGGCCTCGACCTCGGAGATGTCGATGCCCGCCCGCATCCGCGCTTCCCGCAGCATCTCGCCGATGTCCGCCATGGCCGCAGAAGGCTAGCGCCCGACGGGCCTGCAAATCGCGCTTTTTCGCCCAGCCGCGCCGCCTCACCGTCCGCTGCCGCCTGGCGCGTCGGCGCTCGGTCCCGGGGGAGCGATCGGCCCCCGCTCGATCCCGGGGCGGAGGTCAGTCCTCGGCGGGAACGACCATCGCCTCGGTGGCCGGCGGGCGTTCGCCCGCGCCCGCAGCAGCCCCCGCCTCTTCGCCGCCCGAGCCCGGGGAAGCCGAGGCCCGAGGGCCCGGCGCCCGCTCGGCCAACGCGGCCAGCACCCGCGGCAGGTCGGCCTCGGAGACCAGCACCTGCCGCGGCTTGGAGCCCTCGTAGCCGGAGATGATCCCCCGGCGTTCGAGCATGTCGATCAGACGCCCGGCGCGGGTGTAGCCGAGCCGCAGGCGGCGCTGGAGCATCGACGTCGAGGCCGTGCCCATCTCCACCACCATCGCCACGGCGTCGGCGAGCAGTGGATCCTCGTCGGGCGAGCCCTCGTCACCGGGGCCCTCCTCCGCGCCCTCGAGGGGCGTGACCTCCGCGAGCAGCTCCTCGTGGAACTCGGGCTCCCCCTGGCGGCGCCAGAAGTCGGTGATCTCGCCGATCTGGGGTTCGTCGATGTAGGCCCCCTGGATGCGCTGCAGGCGCGAGGAGCCCACCGGCGAGAACAGCATGTCGCCCATTCCCAGCAGCGACTCGGCCCCGTTGTGGTCGAGGATCACGCGGGAGTCGGTCTGGGAGGAGACGGCGAATGCGATCCGCGACGGCACGTTGGCCTTGATCATCCCGGTGATCACGTCGACTCGCGGGCTCTGGGTGGCCAGCACCAGGTGGATCCCCACCGCCCGCGCCTTCTGGGCCAGGCGGATGATCGAGTCCTCGACGTCGGCGGGGGCGACCATCATCAGGTCGGCGAGCTCGTCGATCACGCACAGGATGTAGGGCAGGTCGGGCTCGCCCCGCTCGCCACGTGCTCGGTTTAGCTCGACCAGCGAGCGGGTGCGCGACAGGGACATGATCCCGTAGCGGTGCTCCATCTCGCGCACCAGGTTGGCCAGCGCGTTGGCCGCCATCCGCGGACTGGTGATGACCGGCGTGAGCAGATGGGGGATCGAGTCGTAGTGGTTTAGCTCGACCTGCTTGGGATCCACGAGGACCAGCCGCAGCTCGTGCGGGGTGGCCCGCAGCAGCATCGAGCACAGCATGGCGTTGATGGCCGCCGACTTTCCCGCCCCGGTGGTGCCCGCCACCAGCAGGTGGGGCATGCGGGTCAGGTCGGCGCAGATCGCCTGACCGGAGACGTCCTTGCCCAGCCACACCGACAGCGGCGAGAAGCCCGCCTTGGGCTCCTGGAAGACGTCGCCCAGCTGCACGATCCGCCGGTGGGCATTGGGGACCTCGACCCCGACGGCCTGCTTTCCCGGGATCGGGGCGAGGATCCGGATCTCGGTGGCGGCCAGGGCGTAGGCGAGGTCGTCCTTGAGCCCGGAGACCTTGCCCACCTTGGTGCCCGGCGCCAGCCGCAGCTCATAGCGGGTGATATGGGGGCCGGCCACCGTCCCCACCACCGACGCCTGGACGCCGTGGTGGCCCAGCGCCTCGACGAGCTGGGCCGACACGCGCTCCTGGCCGGCGGTGTCGGGGCGCGCCTGCTCCACCGACGAGCGCCGCAGCAGCCCCGGGTCGGGCAGCGCCCACTGGAACGAGGGATCGTCGGTGACGCTCTCGCGCAGACGCCCCTGGGGTGTGAGCGCCCCGGCCCCGTCCACCCGCACCACCCCCGGGAGGCCCTCGACGTCGAGGTCGCCTTCGTCCCCGTCGGTTTGGGGGATGCGACGCTCCGCCTTCGGCTCCGCGTCGGGGTCGTCTGCGTGAGCAGCCGACGCCACGCCGCGGACGGGGGTCCGGCCGTCCCCGGGCTCGGACGCCGCGAACAGCTCGGGAAAGCGAGCGACCCCGTCGACCGGGGGCGACTCCCCCAGCGGCGACTCGGCGGCGTGCACGAGCGGCTCGACGTGGGCGGCGCCTTCGGCCTGAACGTTCACCGGCGGCGCCGGGTCGGGGTCCGAGCCCGGCGGCGAGGTCCGCGACGTCGATCCCGCCCACTCGGCCGTGCGCCGCAGGGCGCGACTGGCCTCCCCCATGCCCGAGCCGACGACCCGCAGCGTCGAGGCGATCGAGGCGCCGGTGAGCAGCGGCACCCCCGCCAGAACCAGGAAGAAGGCCAGCACGCCCGACCCCACATCGCCCCCCACCTGCGAGCTGGCCCAGTACAGGGCCTCCCCCACGATCCCGCCGCGGGTCTCGAAGAATCCGGCGTGCCAGAAGCCGTGGCGGGCGCCCGCCGGCGCCAGGCCCATGGTGTTGGCGGCCAGGGCAAGCGCCAGAGCGCCCACCACACACAGGGCGCCCGCCCGAAACGGCCGGGTGGTGGTGAGCACGGGGCGCAGCACGACCAGCACGCCGGCGCCGGCGAACAGCGGGGGGGCCAGGAAGCGGGCCTCGCCCACCAGCCAGGCCAGCCCCCGGTCGAGCCCGTGGCCCGCCGCCCCGCCCCGCACGTCGCCCCACAGCACCAGCCCGCAGAACACGCCGAGAGCGATCAGCGCCAGCCCCGCCACGTCCAGCTCGCGCTGGCTGAGCGGGCGCACGCGGGCCGAGATCATCGTCGCCAGCCCCGCCGAGCGGCGCCCGGGCGCGCGGCGCCGACTCGCCCCGCGCTTGCGCGAGCGAGCAGGGGCGGTCTTGCGGCGTGGGGCCATCTCCCGGCTCTTCGACGCGGGCGCGCGCGCCCCTGCCCGGCGGGCCCGCCCCGATGACACGGCAGCCTCGCTTACCCCGCCCGAGCTCGTGCGGCGGCGCCATACTTGGGCCATCAGCCCTCACCGCCAGCTCCACGGGCTCGTGCTGACATGCGCCCTGGCGGCGGGCGGCGTGATCGCCGCCGCGCCCGCGCCGGCGCGCGCGTGGAGCCCCGAGCCCCCCCGCTACGGGGTCGCCAAGCAGACCGGCGTGCCGGTCGCGATGGCCGACGGGACGGTGCTTCGCGCCGACGTCTACTCCCCCACCGATCCCGCGACGGGCCAGCCTGCGTCGGGCCCGTTCCCCGTGATCATGGTCCAGACCCCCTACGGCAAGGACACCGTGGGCGCGCCCAGCGGCGGGGAAGGCGGTGCCGAGGCGGCGACTCAGGCCGGCGCGATCCCCTACATGATCCAGCGCGGCTACATCGACGTCGTCGCCGAGGTCCGGGGCACCGGGGACTCGCACGGCAGCTTTAACCTGCTCGATCCGATCCAGGCCCAGGACGGCGCCGCGCTGGTTCGTTGGGCGGCGGCGCTGCCGCACTCGAACGGCCGCGTGGGCCTCTACGGCCCCTCCTATATGGGCCTCGACGAGTTCATGACCGCCAACGCGCTCGGCCGCGACTCGCCGCTGAAAGCGCTGTTTCCGATCGTCGCCGGCAACGACCCCTACCGCGACGTGGCCTTCGACGGCGGCCTGGCCGACGGCGAGTTCGACCTGTTCGCCGTGTCCACGATCTTCGGGCCCCTGGAGCTGGTCAACCCGGCCGCCGAGAATCCAACCGACGTCGCCGATCTCCTCAACGTCGAGCTCGAACACGTGCCCGCGCTGGCGAGCTACAACCTGGCCCAGACGGCCAACATCGCCAGCGGCGGCGACGAGGCCTACGACGAGGACTACTGGCAGGCCCGCGCTCCCCGCAACATGCTCGGCCGCGTGGTCGCCAACGGCATCGCGGCGTTCATGGTCGGGGGCTGGTTTGACCTCTTCCAGCGCGGCGAGCCACTCGACTACTCCGGCCTGCAGAACGCCTACCGCGGGCGCTCGGTGAGCGCGCCGATGACCCCGGACGAGAAAGCCACGGGCCGCTACCAGCTGCTGCAGGGCCCGTGGTACCACCTCACGGCCGGGGCCGGGCTGGACGTCTACCGCATCGAGCTGGCGTGGTTCGATCGCTGGCTCAAGGACGAGTCCACCGGCATCGACGAGACGGACACGCCGCTGCACCTCTACGACATCGGCTCCAATCGGTGGGTCGACGTCAGCCGCTATCCGCTCAGCGAAGCTACCCCCAGGACCTTCTTCCTGGCCGGTGGCCCGAGCGCCAGCGGCGCCCCTTCGGACAACGACGGTCGCCTCGCCAGCGGGCCGCCGTCGGACCCCAGCGCCGCGGACACCGTCGCCTTCACCGGGGCCACCAGCCCCTGCGACCGCCAGACCGAGCAGTGGAGCGCCGGCGCCTCGGCCCTGATCTCGGTCTATGGCCAGCTGCCGCCGAATCCGTGCACCGCCGACGATCGCACGCTCCAGAGCGGCCCCGGCGCGCTGACCTATACGACCGATCCGATGTCCCGCGACACGGTGCTCGCCGGCCCGGTCGACGCCACGATCTACGCCAGCTCGACACGCCCCGACGTCGAGCTCGTGGCGACCCTCGAGGACGTCTCCCCCGACGGAACCTCCTTCCCGCTAACCAGCGGCGCGCTGCTCGGCTCCTTCCGGGCCCTGGACCAGGGACTTAGCTGGTTCGCCGCCGATGGCAGGCCGCTGATCCCCTACCACCCCTACACCCGCGCCTCGGTCGCCGCGGTCCCCAGCGGCCAGGTCACCCGCTTCGACGTCGAGGTCCCTCCCACCCTCGCCGATATCGCCGCCGGCCACCGCTTGCGCCTCACGCTCACCACGTCGGACTCCCCGCACCTGCTGGCGACCCCGTCCCAGGCCCAAGACCTCACCGCAGGCGTCTACCAGGTGCAGCGCAACGCCGGGGCGGCGTCCTATCTGGAGGTCCCCATGGCCCCGCCCGGCGCCTTTTCCAGTTCGCGACTGCTCGCCGGCGCGCGCCCGGTCGCCGCCCGGCGCCCGCCGCGACGCTGCCCGAGCCGCCGGCGGCTGCGCATCCACATCCGGGCGCCCCGCGGAGTGCGCTACGCGCGCGTGACGATCTACGTCGGCCCTCGACGCGTGCGCGTGCTGCGCCGACCCCGCCGCGGGGCGGTGGTCGACCTTCACCAGCTGCCATCCGGCCCCTACACGGTGCGGATCGTCGCCCGCACTCGCTCGGGCAAGAGGATCGTCCACACCCGCCGCTATCGCGCCTGCACCCCTTCCCCGCGCGCCCGCCCGCGCCGCCACCCGGCCCCCCACCGCCGTCACCGCTCGGGCCGCCGCCACCGCCGGTGAGCGGACATAGCCACGGCGGCCTAAGCGACCGCTAAAGATGCGCCGCCGTCGAGGTGCGGACCCCTACCATCGGGGTGGTGAACGACGTTGCGCGACAGCCCCGCGTGCTGATCGTCGAAGACGACGAGGAGATAACCCAAGCGCTCACGCGCTCGCTACGCCTGGAGGGCTATGAGGTCCGCAGCGCCGGCGACGGCGTGGCCGCCCTGCAGGAGGCGTCGTCGTTCATACCCGACCTGGTGATCCTCGATCTCGGCCTGCCCCGCATGGACGGGATCGACGTCGCCCGTGAGCTGCGCCGCGATGACGACGTCCCGATCCTCGTGCTCACCGCCCGCGACGCGCTCGAGTCGCGGGTGGAGGGCCTGGACGCCGGGGCGGACGACTATCTGGTCAAGCCGTTCGAGCGCCAGGAGCTCCTGGCCCGCATGCGCGCCTTGTTGCGCCGGCGTCCGCCGCGGGGCTCGGCGTCGCTGCAGGTCGGCGACCTGGCACTCAACCCCGATACCCACGAGGTGCGCCGCGGCGACCGTCCGGTCGAGCTCACCCAGCGCGAGTTCGAGCTGCTCGAGTATCTGATGCGCAACGAGCGCATCGTCATCTCCCGCCAGAGGCTGCTCGACGAGGTGTGGGGCTATGACCCCTTCTCGACCACCAACACGATCGAGGTCTTCGTCTCCAACGTCCGGCGCAAGCTCGAGGCGGGCGGCGAGCCGCGACTGCTCCACACGATCCGTGGTGCGGGCTACGTTCTCCGCGCTTAGGCGCCTGGGCGCCACCCCGGTGAGGATGGTCTCACGCCTGCCCATCCGCTGGCGGCTGGCCGGGACCTCGGCGGCCCTGACGCTGGTGATCTTGTGCGGCTTTGCCGTGGCGGTGGGCACGCTGACCACCCGGCGCATCCGCTCGGACTTCAACCATCAGATCGCCGCGGCCGCCGATGACCTGCGCGACCAGATCGACGTCAGCGTCGACGACGGGCGCATCGCGGGGATCGGCCCCAACCTCGATCTCTATGCCTCCCCCGGCCATGCCGCGATCCGCGTGCTCACCCCGGACGGCACCGCCCTCGCCCAGACCCGCACCGCCCCCAACCTGGGCCCGCCCTACCTGGGGCGGACCATCCTGTTCAACGGCTACCGCGTCGAGACCCGTCAAATCCCGCTGCGTACCGGCGGGGCGGTGTACGTCCAGTACGCCCGCAAGGTCTCCGACATGGAGCACACGATCTCCCGCGTGCGCTTCTTCCTGCTCATGGGCGTGCTGGCCGGGGTGGCCCTGGCCCTGTTGGCCGGGCTGATGATCGCCCGCCGGGCGATGACACCGATCGCCCGTCTCACCGCCGCCGCCCGGGGGATCCAGCGCACGCGCGACGCGACGCGCCGGCTTCCCGCCCCCGACGCCGAGGACGAGGTGGCCGAGCTGTCCCACACCCTGGACGAGATGCTCGCCGCGCTCGCCGCCTCCCGCGCGGAGGTGGAGCAGATGCTCGCGCGGCAGCGCAGCTTCGTCGCCGACGCCTCCCACGAGCTGCGCACTCCCCTGACCAGCGTGCTCTCCAATCTCGAGCTGCTGGCCGAGTCGCTGGAGGGCGATCAGGGCGAGGCGGCGCGCTCGGCGCTGCGCTCCTCGCGGCGCATGCGCCGGTTGGTGACCGACCTGCTGTTGCTCGCGCGCGCCGACGTCGGGCGCACCGCCGAGCGCAAGCCGATCGATCTCGCCCAGGTGGCGATCGAGGCGGCGGCCGAGCTGGGGCCGGTCTCCCAGGACCACGACCTGGCGCTCGAGGTCGAGCCGGCACCTCTGTGGGGGGCACGCGACGAGCTTCACCGGGTGGCGATCAACCTGATCGAGAACGCCCTGCGCCACACCCCGCCCGGCACCCAGGTGTGCGTGCGCGCCGGAGTGCTCGGGCCCACGCGCCCGGGACAGCGGGGCGAGGTGTTCCTCGAGGTCTCCGACGAGGGGCCCGGCATCGACGCCCAGCTCGTCCCCCGCCTGTTCGAGCGCTTCGTGCGCGGCGCGGGCGATCACGGAGGGTCGTTCGGCATCGGGCTGGCGATCGTGCGCGCGGTGGCCGAGGGCCACGGGGGCCGCGTCTCGCTCGAGCCGTCCGACGACGGGCGCGGCTCGCGCTTCGTCGTGCGCCTGCCCGCGCTGGCCCCCGGGGACTCTCCGGTCGGCGCCGAGGACGGCGCCGCCGCCCCCGGGGCGCCCCAGCCGGCTCGCGCCGGCTAGCTTGGGGACTAAACCTGCCCGCCGACGGGTATCCCCGACGGCGATCCATCCCTTGGGAGCAGGTGGGGGGCAAACTCGATTGCGGGAGGCTGATTGTTGATGTGGCGCCGGCGCTCGGTGTTCGTGTTGGTGGTGGCCGTGCTCGGCAGCTTGGGCGGCCCCGCCGTCGCCCAGGCCCGGGTCTGGCGCGTGGGCACCTGGAACGGCATCCCCGGGCAGTACAAGACCATCCAGGCGGCGGTCAACGCCGCCCGCCCGGGGGACTGGGTACTGGTCGGCCCCGGCGACTACAAGGAGCAGGGCAGCCCGCCAAAGTCCGAGCCCGCCGGGGTCCTGATCACCACGCCCAACCTTCACCTGCGGGGCATGGACCGAAACGGGGTCGTCGTCGACGGTACCCGCCCCGGCGCCCCCCAGTGCTCTTCGCAGCCCACCGACCAGGGCCCGCTGAACCGCAACGGCGTGGAGGTGTTCAAGGCCAACAACACCTGGATCGAGAACCTCAGCGTGTGCAACTACCTGGACGGCACCTCCGAGGGCGAGCAGATCTGGTGGAACGGCGGCGACGGCTCGGGAACCATCGGCCTCAGCGGCTTCTGGGGCAACTACCTGACCGCAACTTCCACCTACTCGAGCTCGGCGGCGGGCCAGTTGGGCACCTGCTGCGGGGTCAGCTATCCCGCGGGCGACTACGGCATCTTCTCCAGCAACGCCACCAACGGCTGGTTCAAGCACTCCTACGCCAGCAACATGGCCGACGCCGCGTTCTATATCGGCGCCTGCCAGCAGGTGTGCAACCAGGTGATGCAGTACGACCGGGGCCAGAACAGCGCGCTGTGCCTGTCGAGCACCAACGCCGGCGGCTACCTGCTCGTGGCCGACAACGAGTGCGACGGCAACAAGAGCGGCCTGGTCAGCAACTCGCAGAACAACGACGACTTCCCCTCGCCCCAGATCGGCCTGTGCCCCACCGGGCAGACCGGCGCCCTGGGCACCCAGTCCTGCACCGTGTGGATGAACAACAACGTGCACGACAACAACAACGCCAACGTGCCCGGCAACGGCTCCGGCCTGTCGGGAGGGGCGCCGGTGGGTACCGGCCTGATCCTGGCCGGCAGCACGTACGTAACGCTGGCGGGCAACACGGTCACCAACAACGGCGCCTGGGGCGCGCTGATCGCCGACCTGCCCGACCAGGAGACGCCCCCCGCCAGCAACCCCAACCCGTGCCAGGGCGGCACCTACGTCCCGGTCCCCGGTGGCGAAACGTGTGACTACCCGGCCTACGGCAACGTGAGCGAGAACAACCAGTTCTCGGGCAACGGCTTCTTCGGCAACCCGAGCAACGGGGACATCGGCCTGTCCACGGCGCTGCACAATCCGGGCAACTGCTTCTCCCACGACAGCGTCCCCGACGGGACCGACCCCGCGGACATCGAGACCAACCCCGCCTACCAGCCCTCCAGCGGCATGTGCACCACCGCCAACTCGGGCGATCAGGGCGTCCTGGCCGCCCAGGCGCTGTGCGACAGCCAGCTGGCCTTCCCCTGCCCCAGCGCCCCCGGGGCCACCTATCCCCGCCCGACCGCGCAGTTCTCGCTGCCGCCCGTGCCCGCGGGCCTGCCGAGCATGCCCAATCCCTGCGCCGGCGTGCCCGCCAACCCGTGGTGTCCGTGACCGGGCGGTCCTAGACCTCGACGACGACCGGGAGCACCATCGGCCGGCGGCGCAGCCGGTCGTAGATGAACTGGCCCAGGTCGTCGTGCAGCGCACGCTGCAGGAGGTCGATCTCGCGGATCTCCTCGGCCGCCGCCCGGGCCAGCGAGTCGTCCACCGCCTGGCGGATCTCCGACACCAGCTCGTCGGCCTCGTCGAGGAAGGGCACCCCGCGGAAGATCACCTCGGGATCGACCACCGATGCCCCCGTCTGCTCGGAGATGGTGGCCACCACGATAAAGATGCCGTCGGCCGAGAGCATGCGCCGGTCGCGCAGCGCGACGTCGGCCACGTCGCCGATATCCACCCCGTCGACGAACACCATGCCCGCCCGCTCGCGCTCGCCGAAGCGCGCGCCGCGAGCGTCGACCTCCAGCACCAGCCCGTTCTCGCCCCGGAATACTCGGGCGGGGTCCACGCCCACCGCCTCGGCCAGCCTGCCGTGCAGGTGAAGGCGCTTGAAGTCGCCGTGCACGGGCATCACGTAGCGCGGCTGGACCAGGTTGAGCATCAGCTTTAGCTCCTCCTCGAAGCCGTGACCCGACGCGTGCACCGGCGCGTCGCGGGTGGTGATCACGTCGCAGCCGATGTGGTAGAGGCGGTCGATCGTCTCGTTGACCGCCTGCTCGTTGCCCGGGATCGGGGTGGCCGAGAACACCACCGTGTCGCCGGAGTGAAGCTCGACCGCCGGATGGTCGCGGTGGGCCATGCGCCGCAGCGCCGACAGCGGCTCGCCCTGGGAGCCGGTGGAGATCACCACCAGCCGCTCGTCGGCGAAGTCGTCGATCTCCCGGGTGGGGATCAGCATTCCCTCCGGGACGTCGATGTGGCCCAGCGAGCGCGCCACGTTTACGTTCTTGCGCATCGAACGCCCGACCAGCGCGACCTTGCGGTCAAGCGTGACGGCCGCGTCGACCACCTGCTGGACGCGGTGGATGTTCGACGCGAAGCTGGTGACCACGATCCGGCCGGGGGCGCGGGCGAACACCCGCTCGAGCTGGGGCCCAACGCCCGACTCCGAGGGGGCAAACCCGGGTCGGTCGGCGTTGGTCGAGTCTCCGCAGAGCACCAGCAGCCCCTCGGCTCCCAGCTCGGCCAGGCGCGAGACGTCGGCCGGCGGGCCGTCGACCGGTGTCTGGTCGAACTTGTAGTCGCCGGTGACGAGCACCGTGCCCAGCTCGGTGCTGGCGGCCACCGCGCACGAATCGGGGATCGAGTGGGTCATGTGGATCAGCTCGACCTCGAAGGGACCGGCCGAGATCCGCTGTCCCGGGTCGACGTCCTGCATCTCGATTTCGCGCAGGCGGTGCTCGTCGAGCTTGGAGCGGGCCATGGCCACGGTGAGCGGCCCGCCGAAGATCGGCGGCGCCGACTCCGGGCCCAGGTCGCGCAGCACCCAGGGCAGGGCGCCGACGTGGTCCTCGTGGGCGTGGGTGATCACGATCGCCTCGATGTCCTCCACCCGCTCGCGCAGATAGCCGAAGTCGGGCAGCACCAGGTCGATGCCGACCATGTCGGGGGTGGGGAAGCGCAGCCCGACGTCGACCACCAGCAAGCGGTCCTCGTACTCCAGGACCGTCATGTTCTTGCCGATCTCCCCCAGCCCCCCCAGGGGGAGGATCCGCAGGGCCGCTGGATTCAAGTGCGGGCCACTTCGCCCGCCGGGGCGGCGGGGATCAGGCCGCGGCGCTCGAGCACCTGGCGCACCTGGGCGCGCTCCTCCTCGGAGGCCTCCACCAGGGGTAGCCTCAACCCGCCTACGCGCAGGCCGATCAGGTTCAGGGCCGCCTTGACGCAGATCGGGTTGGCGGTCAGGAACAGGGTGTCATAGACCTCGCGCAGCGATCCGTCGATCTCCGCCCGGCGCTCGGGCTCGTCGACCATGCGCCGCATCTCGTCGCCCACGACGTGGCTGGCCACCAGGATCCCGCCCGCGCCCCCCATGTCCAGGGTGCGGGCGAACGTCCCGTCGTTGCCGGCGTAGACCCCGAGGCCGTCGATCGGCGCCAGGCTGTCGTCGTTGGCCTGCTTGACGTAGTCGATGCGCTCGATCTGGGCCAGCCGGGCGAGGAGGTCGTTGGGCATGTCCAGACCCGTGCGGATGGGGATGTTGTAGAGCACCACCGGACGGTCGGTAGCCCGGGCCACCTCGGTGAAGTGGGCGATCAGACCCCGCCGGTTGGGCCGGTTGTAGTAGGGGGTGACCGAGAGGATGGCGTGGGCACCGACCTCGGTGGCGCGCTCGGTGAGCTCGACCGCGTGACGGGTGTCGTTGGAGCCGGCGCCGGCCACGATCGTGGCCCGCCCGCCGAACTCGCGCACCGCCAGCTCGACCAAGCCGATCTGCTCGTCGTCGGTGAGCGTGGCCGATTCCCCGGTCGAGCCAGCCACCACCAGCCCGTCTGAGCCGTGCTCGAGCAGGTGACGGCCCAGGGCGACAAATGCCTCCTCGTCGACGCGCAGCCCGTCGTCGAACGGGGTGACGATTGCGGTGAGCACCGTGCCCAGGCCGGCCATGGGCCCATTATCTCAGGGGTACCCGCCGGAGGGGCCCCGCCCGGCGCGACCCAACGGACGCCGGCTAGTGGCGGTGCAGCGCGATGCGCGTGCCCGAGCCGGCGCCGTGACCGGGATCGGATGAGATCACCGCGACCAGGCCGAGCGTGCGCTGGCGGCGAAGCTGCCGGCGCACCGACCTGCTGGCGTAGACCACGTAGAGGCGGCTGTGGCCCGCCGAGACGTGGAAGCGCGTGCCGCTGCTGGCCGCGGCCAGGCTGGCGTGTCCGCGCCGGCGGCGCACCGATTGGGCCAGCAGCACCCGTCCGCTGCATCCCCGTCGCACGCTGTGCGGGCAGCTGACGGCCAGGAACACGCGCCCGCTTCGGTCCACGCCCCGGCGCACGGTGCGCGCCCCGGCCCCGGGGCCAAAGGTCAGCACCGCGCTGCTCGACATGGCGGTGCCGTAGAGGTTGGAGCCGATCGAAGCCAGGCTGGCGATCAGCGAGAAGGCGGGCATGGTCGAGCAGCGCGAGTCGTCGGAGGCTAGGCACCCGCCGCCGCTCAGCGCGCCGCCGGAAGGATCGCGAGCAAACGTATTTAGGGCGCCGGTGCCGGCGGCGAACACCGTCCGCCCGTCGGGCGCCACCGCCACCGAGTTGAGCGAGTCGAGCCCATTGACCTGGGCGCACCCCGCCGAGCTCTGGGCCGCGTGGCCGCGATGGACGCTGGCGCCCGAACCGGTGTCACTGCCGGTGTCGCTGCCCGTATCGCTGCCGGTATCGGGGGGCGGCGGGGGCGCCAGCCGCTCGACACAGCCTCCCTCGGTGAGCTGGCCGCCACCGGCGTCGCGCCGCAGGGTGACCAGCCGCGCGCCGTCGCTGTAGTCGGCGTCATAGACGTTGTTGCCGTCGGGGCTCATCGCCAGCACGCTGGGGCTGTTGACCAGCTTGGCGTTGGCGCACGCCGTGGTGGGAGCGCTGTGCTTCAGGCACCCCATCTGGGCCAGCGCGCCGGTGGCGGGATCGATCGAGAGCGTCACGATCGCGCTGCTGGTGGGCGCCGCGGCGTAGAGGAACTTTCCGTCGGGGCTGACCACCAGCGAGCTGATCCCCTGGGTGGCGTTGCCCTGTGCGCAGGCGCCGTCCACGCCGGCGGTGGCGATGCACTGGTTGGCCACGTGCGCCGGGTCGGGCTTGTCGCTGGGCGGGGTGAAGCCGAAGAAGACCTTGGTCAGGTCGAAGCTGGAGATTGCGCCGCGGCTGGACCCGACGAACAAAGCGCCACCGCCGGGCGCGATCGCCGCCGCGTCGGCGTTTCGGTACACGCGGGCTTGGCCACAAGCGCCGCCGAAGGGCGGGTACTCCTGAAAGCAGCCGGTCTCGGTGAGCGCGCCGGTGCCGGTGTCGCGCGTGAACTCGACGATGCTGCCCGAGGTGAAGCCGGCGACATACACGTGCGCTCCGTTGGGGGCCACGGCGATGCCGTCGGCGTCGAGCAGGCCGGGGCCCGAAGCCGAGCAGGTCCCGATCGCCCCGTCGATGCTGTCCGTGCCGTCAGAGCTGGTGCAGCTGGACTCGGTCAGGACGCCGCTCGAACCGTCGCGGGCGAAGGTGACGACGGCCCCGTAGCCCGGGCCCTGGGTGGTGGCGGCGGTGCCCGCCGCCACGTAGATGTTCTTGCCGTCGGGCGAGGCAGCGATCGCGTTGGCGCCCGACAGGCCGTGCCCGTGCGCACAGCTCCCCGTCTCGGAGCTGGGATTCTGCGCCACGCAGCCGGTACCCCCCGGCAGCAGGCCGAATGCTCCCTGGGCCCCCGCCGGCGCGGCGACTAGACCCGAGCCGACCACCACCGCCGCCCAACCGAGAAGAACCCTCCGCATCCCTGGAATGCGCCGACGCTACCCGATCTCCGGCCGCGCGACAAGGTTGCCCGGCAGACGCGATCCGGTGGTGTGCCAGGAACGCGGTCTGGCTTCGTGTCTGGGCCGGGACAGGCCGTCAGACCCCCGGCCAGCACCCTCCCGCTAGCGGAGGGCGTAAGGAGCAACAGCGCCCGGGGTGGCGCAGCAGCCTAGGCCGGAGCCCGGGAGCGGCAGCGGGCGCAGAGCCCGCTGACCACCAGGTCCGCCCGCTCGGGGGCAAACCCACCGCGCAAGGCGACGGCCATGGCCCCGGCGAGCTCGGCCGGCGCATCGAGGTCCTCGACGGCGCCGCAGCGACGGCACACGGCGTGGTGGTGGGGATCGGTGCGCGGGTCATACAGGGCCGCCCCGCCCCCGACCGGCACGCGACGTACGAGCCCGAGCTCTTCGAACAGCGCGAGCGTGGCGTAGATCGTCGGAGCCGAGGTCCCCGGCAGGTCCGCCCGGGCGACCTCCATGAGCTCTTCGGCGCTGACGTGGCGGTCGCGCTGGCGCAGCACGCGGTGAAGCACCAGCCGCTGGCTGGTCACCCGCTGGCCGCGCCGGCGCAGCAGCTCGACCAGCTCTCGATCGAGGGCGGCGGTCGACGGCGGGGAAGGAGGGCTGGAGGTGGCCACCGGTGGGATTCAATTGTACTTCCTCGTTGTAGTTAGGCAACCCTTACTCTAAATGATTTGTCATAATGTTCGGGTGAGCATTTCCCGACCCCACGTCCGCCCGCGGTGACCGGGGACGCCGGAGCCCGTGCCGTGTCGATGACCCGGGCCCAGCGGCTGGTGGATTCTCTGGCCCGCCGATGGGGCTTTGGCGGAGAGGCCGACTTCGTGCTGCGGGTTGTCCAACCGGCGCTGGTGGGGATGATCGACGGGACGGTCTCCACGCTGGCCCCGATCTTCGCCGCCGCCATCTTCTCCGGCTCGCACACGGCGCTGGTCGTCGGGCTGGCCACGGCGCTCGGAGCGGGGGTGAGCATGGGCTGGTCCGAGGCCCTGTCCGACACCGGCGAGCAGACCAACCGCGGCTCGGCCTATGTGCGCGGGGCGATCACCGGGGGCGCCACCACGTTCGGCGGGATCTTTCACACGCTGCCCTTCGTCATCTCCCAGCGCAGCACCGCGCTCGCCGTGGCCGGGATCGTGGTGGTCATCGAGCTGTTCACGATCGCCTGGGTGCGCAACCGTTTCTTGCACGTGTCGCTGCGCTCCTCGCTGCTGGTGGTCACGCTCGGCGGCGCGATCGTGCTCGCCATCGGCGTCCTTCTGGGCAGCTCCTGAGCCGCCTTCCTCCCCGGTCGCGCCGGCCGCCGACGCCGCTCGGCCGCTAGGTGTCGAACAGCAGCGCCTCGAGCCCCACCGTGGGCGAGCGCTCGAGCTCTCCCACCCGGCGCACGGCCAGCAGGACCCCGGGCATGAACGACTCCCGCGCCAGTGAGTCGTGGCGAATGGTCAGGGTCTGGCCCTCCCCGCCCAGGATGACCTCCTGATGGGCAACCAGGCCTGGGAGGCGCACCGAGTGGATCGGGGGGGCGGGGCGGCCGCTGGCCTGCGCCATCAGCTCGGCGGTTCGCGCCGCCGTCCCGCTGGGGGCATCGCGCTTTTGATCGTGGTGCAGCTCGACGATCTCGCCGGCGGGAAGGTGGCGCGCCGCCTCGGCGGCGAACCGCATCATCAGCACCGCCCCGATGGCGAAGTTGGGAGCCACGAACAGGTTGGCGCGCCCCCGCGCGTCCCGTGCCTTGGCCTCCAGCGCGGCGGGGTCATAGCCGGTCGTCCCCAGCACCACGTGCACGCCGGCGTCCAGCGCCGCGCCAACGTTGGCCGCCGCGACATCGGGCGCGGTGAAGTCGACCAGCACCTCGGCGCCGTCGAGGACCTCCTCCACTCCCGTCCCCAGCGCCGGATCGGCCTGGCCGCAGAGCGCGAGGTCCTCGGCCGCCCCCACCGCCGCGCACACCGCCTGGCCCATGCGCCCGGCCGCTCCCGCCACGGCCACCCGGATCATGGCACTGCGGCCGGCGCGGGGTCCAGCTCCCCGGTTACCGCCCGCAAGCCGTCGCGTACGGTCTGCTCGCTGGGGCCGATCGCCGCCGCCGAGAGCCCCTCGGGATCGAACAGGCTGCCCATCAGGGCAACGACGTCCTGGCGGCCGACCGCGTCGACGCGTTCGATCACCTCGTCGAGCGAGAGCACGGGCATGTCGGCGAGCAGCGAGGAGCCCAGCCGGTTCATGCGTGCCGAGGTCGACTCGAGCGCCAGCGCCGTGCGCCCCTTGACGTTCTCGCGCCCCCGGTCGAGCTCCGCCTCCGTCGGTCCATCCTGGAGCAGGCGTCCCAACTCGTCGGCGACCACCGCCAGTGCCCGGGCCAGCCGGTCGGGTCGCGTTCCCAGGTAGATCCCCACCTGGCCCGTCTCGGCGTACAGGCTCTGAAAGGAGAACACCGAGTAGGCGAGCCCGCGCCGCTCGCGTACCTCCTGAAACAGCCGCGATGACGAGGTGCCGCCGAGGATGTTGTCCAGCACGCGCAGGGCGAACCGGCGCTCGTCGTCGCGGGCCAGCGCCCGCCCCCCCAGGCAGAGATGGACCTGCTCGGTGTCCTTGCCCGCGTAGCGCAGTTTCGGCGGGGTCGGCTCGGGCGCCGCGGGCAGGGCGGGCGCGCCCAGCTCCTCGCGCTCGGCGCCCGCCCGGCGCACGAGCTCGACCAGCTCGTCGTGATCGACCGAGCCGGCGGCGGCCAGCACGACGTTGGACGGGACGTAGCGCTGGGCGTGAAACCGGGCCAGATCGTCGCGCGCTACGCCGGCGACGACCGCGGCGCGACCGATGATCGGCCGCCCCAGCGGATGGGCGGGAAACACCGCCTCGCCGAGCAGGTCGAACACGCGGTCCTGGGGGTCGTCCTCGTACATGGCGATCTCCTCCAGCACGACCTGGCGCTCGGCGTCGAGATCGTTGAGCGCCGGCCGCCAGACCATGTCGCCGATCACCTCCAGCGCCCGGGGCAGGTGGCGGTCGAGTACGCGCGTGTAGACCGAGGTGGAGTCCTTGGCCGTGCCGGCGTTGAGCTCGGCGCCCATCTCGTCGAACAGGGCGTCGATCTCGGTCGAGGTCAGACGGGGAGTGCCGCGGAAGAGCATGTGCTCGAGCAGGTGCGACAGCCCGGCCTGCTCGTCGGCCTCGGCCACCGATCCGGTGGCGATCCAGAACGCCAGGGCCACCGAGCGCACCCCGGCCATGGGCTCGGTGGCTACCCGCAGGCCACCTTCGAGCTCGGTGACTCGGTGCTCGGCCCCGGGCGCCGGCCCGTCATCCGCCGGGATAGCGCGGGCGCCGCCGGCAGGGCTGATCCCTGCCGGCCCGCCCGGGGTCGGTGGCGGGAGGGGGCGGATGGTCTAGGCCCCGCCCGCGCTAGCGGCTGGCGTCGCGATCGCGTGAGTGGCGCGGGCGGCCCGAGCCCCGCGACCCATGCCCGTCGCGTCCGCCCTCGCGGCCCCGCCGCGGGCCCCCTCCCCCGCCCCCGCCGCCGGTCCCTACCCCGGCCAGCTCCTCGACGGTCTTTCCGGCCACGTCGGGGTCGTCGGCCATGCGCAGGCCGATGCGCCCGCGCTCGCGGTCGACCTCGACCACCCGCACCGCGACCTCATCGCCCTTGTTGAGCACGTCCTCGACGGTCTCCACCCGGCGCCCGGGAGAGATGTTGGAGATGTGCAAAAGGCCGTCGGTGCCCTTGGACAGCTCCACGAACGCGCCGAAGGCGGTCGTCTTGACCACCTTGCCGCTGTACTCGTCGCCGACCTCGACCTCCTTCATCATCACCCGGATGCGCTCGGCCAGCGCGTCGCCCAGCTCGCCGTTGGCCGAGTAGATCAGCACCTGCCCGTCGTCGTTGACGTCGATCTGGGACTCGTACTCCTCGCTCAGGCCGCGGATGGTCTCGCCGCCCTTGCCGATCAGCAGCCCGATCTGGCTGGGATCGATCTGCAGGGTCTGGATCCGCGGCGCGTGCGGGCTGAGCTCGGCTCGCGGCGCACCGATCACCTCGCCCATGCGCTCGAGGATGAAGCTGCGCGCCTGGTTGGCCTGGGCCAGGGCGTCGCGCAGGATCTCGAACGTCACGCCGCTGATCTTGATGTCCATCTGCAGGGCGGTGATCCCGCGCTCGGTGCCGGCCACCTTGAAGTCCATGTCCCCCAGGTGGTCCTCGACTCCGGCGATGTCGGTGAGCACGGTGTAGTCCTCGCCCTCCTTGATCAGGCCCATGGCGATCCCCGCCACCGGGCGCTTGAGCGGTACGCCGGCGTCCATCAGCGCCAGCGAGGAGCCGCACACCGAGGCCATCGAGGAGGATCCGTTGGACTCGAGGATGTCCGACACCAGGCGGATGGTGTAGGGGAACTCCTCGGTGCTGGGCACCATCGGCACGAGCGCCCGCTCGGCCAGCGCCCCGTGGCCGATGTCACGGCGCTTGGGCCCCCGCATGAAGCCGGCCTCCCCCACCGAGAAGGGCGGGAAGTTGTAGTGGTGGAAGTAGAACTTCTTCGTCTGCAGCCCCAGCGTGTCGAGGCGCATCTCCTCCTTGAGCGTGCCCAGCGCCACCGCCGAAAGCGCCTGGGTCTGGCCGCGGGTGAACAGCGCCGAGCCGTGCGTCCGCGGCGCCACCCCGACCTCGATCGAGATGTCGCGGATCTCGTTCTCGGCCCGTCCGTCCGGACGCTTCTTGTGGACGGCGATCCGCTCGCGGATGATCTGCTTTTCCAGCTTGTCGAACGCGGCCTGCGCCGCGGCGCGGCGCTCGGCGTGCTCCTCGGCCTGGGGATCCCCGGCGTGCTGTTCGAGGACCTCGGCCTCGACCGCCTTGGTGGCGTCCTGGCGCTCGAGCTTGTCCTCGACCTGGGTGGCCGAGTCCAGCCGGTCGTAATGGCTGGCCTTGATTGCCTCGAGGACCGTGGCGTCCACGGCGGGTGCCTCGATCTCGAGCTTGGGCTTGCCCGCCGTGGCGGCCAGCTCGCGCTGCAGGGCGCAGAGCTTCTTGACCTCGCCGTGGGCGATGTCCAGGGCGTCGAGGATCTCGGCCTCGGGGATCTCGTTGGCCCCCGCCTCGACCATGAGGATCGCGTCCTCGGTACCGGCCACGATGAGGTCGAGGTCGGTGTCTTCGAGCAGCTCGGGCTCCTCGGGGTTGACCACGAAGTTGCCGTCCACCTTGCCGATCCGCACCGACCCCACGGGCGTGTCGAACGGGATGTGGGAGACCATCAGCGCCGCCGAGGCGCCGTTCATGGCCAGGATGTCGTAGGGGTGGACGTGGTCCACCGAGACCGGCAGCGCGACCAGCTGGGTCTCAAAGCGCCAGCCCTTGGGAAACAGCGGCCGGATCGGGCGGTCGATCAGGCGCGCCGTGAGCGTGGCCTTCTCACCCGCGCGACCCTCGCGCTTGAAGAAGGAGCCGGGAATCTTCCCGGCCGCATACATACGCTCCTCGACGTCCACCGTCAGGGGGAGGAAGTCGACTTCGCGCAGGTTGCCGGCGGTCGCGGTGCACAGCACCATCGTGTCCCCGGCCCGTACAACCACTGCACCGGAAGCCTGCTTGGCGAGCTTGCCGGTCTCAAACGAGAACTCCGTGCCGGCGATGGGCACGGAGACCCGCGTAACTTCGTTATTCATGTGATGCCTTCCTGTCCGCCCCTCGGTGGACGGACCTGGTTTCTCTCGACTCTTCTCGAAATCGAACGCCTACATGCTATCCGCTCGCGCCGGCTCTTCCCCGCGCCCGGCTCGGGCGATCCCGGCGGCGAGAGCCTCGAGCAGCTCCGGGGTGGGCGGCCCGGCGTGGCGTTCGCCCCCCACGAACAGCGTCGGGGTCAGCGCCACGCCGGCCCGCAGCCCCGAGGTCACGTCGCGCGCCACCCTCGCGGCGGTCACTTCCGCCCGCCGGTCGGCTTCAAAGCGCTCCAGATCGAGCCCCAGGGCCTGGGCTCGGCGCCACAGGTGAGGATCGTCCTGATGGCCCTGGTCGTCGAACAGGGCGTCGTGCATCGGCCAGAACGCTCCCTGGCGGGCGGCCGCCTCGGACGCGCAGGCCAGCGCCAGCGCCCGTGGGCGCTTGCTCCGCAGCGCGAAGTGACGGAACGCGTAGCGCAGGGGCAGCCGGCGCAGGCGCCGGTCGGCCAGGGCGCAGGAGGGACAGGCGAAGTCGCCGTAGAGCAGGAGAAGCGGCGCTTCGGTGGGCCCCCGCACGTGGTCGGAGTCGTCCAGCGGCGGGGGCGCGGAGCTGCGCAGATCGGTCATCGCCCCCGCCAGTCGGTCCTGCCTCGGCCTAGCTGGGGACGGCCTCGAGCCCGTCGAAGATGAGGTTTGCCCCCGGGAGCTCGGCGGGCGAAGGGGCCTGGTAGCTGTAGCGCACCACGCGGTCGGGACCGATGATCACCAGTGCGCGCTGGGCAAAGCCGCCCGGGTGCAGGACGCCGAAGGCCTCGCAGGCCTTGCCCTTGGGCTCGAAGTCCGAGAGCTGGGGGATGGTCACGCCGAGCTTCTCTCGAAACGCCTTCTGGGCCCAGGTGCTGTCGCAGGAGACGCCGTAGACCTTGGCCCCCCGGCTCTCCAGCTCATCCAGCACCTCCTGATAAACGCTTAGCTGGTCGGTGCACACCGGGCTAAAGGCGAACGGATAGAACACCAGCACCGTCGTCTGGCCCTCCAGGTCGGCGTCGCTGAGGCGCTCGCCTTGCTCAGTGGCCAGGCTGAACTCGGGCGCGGGTTGGCCGGGAGGGATGACGGTCATCGTGCCCCGGCGGCGGCTAGGGCTACTTGCGCAGGCCGAGCTCGCGCACCAGGCTGCGATAGCCCTCGAGGTCTCGGCGCTGGAGGTAGTTGAGCAGGCGCCGCCGGCGGCCCACCAGCTTGAGCAGGCCCCGGCGCGAGTGGTGGTCCTTGACGTGCGAGCGCAGGTGCTCGGTGAGCTCGTTTATGCGCTCGGTGAGCAGCGCGATCTGAACCCGGGCCGAGCCCGTGTTGGCGTCGGTGTCCCCGAACTGGCCGACGATCTCGCGCTTGCGCTCGCTGGTGACGGTCATCGCTGGCGGCCCAAGCTAGCAGACGTTGGCGCGCCCTAGCGGGCCACGCGGCGGGCCTGCTCGACGTCCCGGGCCATCTGCTCGACCAGCGCCGCGGGGGTGTCGAAGCGGCGCTCGCCGCGCAGGCGCTCGAGGAACTCCAGATGCAGGGGTTGGCCGTAGAGGTCGCCGTCGAAGTCGATCAGGTAGGCCTCGATCAGCTCGCCGCGGCCGGTGCGAAAGGTGGGCCTGACTCCGACGTTCACCGCCGCCGGGCGGCCATCGGCCAGCCCGGCGTAGACCCCATGTCCGGGGCACACCAGCTCGTCGGGCGGGACCAGGTTGGCCGTCGGGTAGCCCAGATGGCGTCCGCGCGCGTCTCCGTGCACCACCTCGCCGCGGAACTGGAAGGGCCCCCCCAAGAAGCGCGCCGCGGTGGCCACCTCGCCCGCCTGGACGAGGGCCCGGATGTGGCTCGAGGAGACCACCTCGCCCTCCACCTCGATCAACGGCTCCACCCGGGTCTGGAAGCGGCCGTCGTCGCCCAACATCGCCGCGTCCCCGCGCGCCTGATGGCCGAAGCGGAAGTTCTCGCCCACCGAGACATGGGTCGCCTGCAGCGCGCCGACCAGGACCTGGTCGATGAACTCCTCGGCGCTGCGGGCCGCGAAGTCGCGGTCGAACGGGATCACGATCAGCTGTCGCACCCCCAGCTGCGCGATCAGCTCGGTCTTCACCTCCAGGCTGGTGAGCAGCTTGGTGGCGTGCTGGGGGCTGACCACCGCGCTGGGGTGGGGGTCGAAGGTCAGCACCGAGTCGGCGCCGGAGATAACCGCCTGGTGGCCGAGGTGGACGCCGTCGAACGTGCCCACCGCCACGCGGCGCGGGCGCGGCTCGACATCGGGAAAGCGGCTGACCTGCACTGAGGGCGCCAAGCTACGGCAATCAGCCGCGCAGCACGACGAGCGGTCGCAGGAGCGTGCCCTCGGGCCCGGACTCGGGCTCGGACACCGCGATCGGCCCGGCGTCGTCGGCCACCACCACCGGGCCCGACAGCCCCGAGCGGTCGCCCACCGCGACGGGCCGGCCGTGACCGGCGGCGCGGGCGAGCGCGCCGCCGACGTGCACCCGCTCCAGAAAGCCCAGGGCGCGATCGAGCCCCAGCACCTGGACCGGTCCCTCGGCGCGTTGCTCGAGCGCGCCCGGATCGGCGTCCTCGACCGAGAACGGGCCGATGCGGGTGCGCCGCAGCTCGGCGCAGTAGGCGTCCCCCAGGCCGGCAATCAGCGAGCGCACGTAGGTGCCCGAGGAGCATTCGATCTCGAACCCGGCGTGTTCGCCGCGGTGCCAGAGCACGTCGAAGCGATGCACCACGATCTCGCGCTCGGCGAGCTCGAAGCGCTCGCCGCGCCGGGCCCGGCGGTAGGCGCGCTCGCCGCCCACCTTGACCGCCGAGAACTCGGGCGGGCGCTGGCGCAACCGCCCGGTGGGGGGCGCTGGCGGCGAGCTCGGGACCCTCCCGGTCAGCCGGATCTCGCCCTCGGGGTCATGGGTGCTGGAGACGGCCCCGAACCGAGCCACCGCCCGATAGGTCTTGGGCAGCTCTACGAAGAAGCGCGCGAGCCGCGTGGCCCGGCCCACCAGCACCAGCAGCAGGCCGGTGGCGAAGGGGTCGAGCGTGCCGGCGTGGCCGGTGCGCGCTCCGGTGCGCCCACGCACCGCCGCCACCGCGTCGTGGGAGCTGATGCCGGCCGGCTTATCCACCAGCACGACCCCGTCGAGCACGCCGACCCCGACCAGATCAGATCGGCGTGGCGGCCAGCTGGGCGGCGACCTGACCGCGCAGGAACTCGACCAGCTCCTCGTCGTTGAGCTCGGTCGAGAAGCCCGCGGCCCGCCGGTGCCCTCCCCCGCCCTTCAGACGCGCGATCACCGATACGTCGACCTCGTCATCGGAGGCCCGCAGGGAGACCTTGCGCGCTCCGCGCTTGCCCTCGGCCAGCATGTCTCGAACCACCACGGCGACCCGGGTGCCCTGCACCGCGCGCAGCAGGTCGATGACCCCCTCCGAGTAGCTCTCCTCGGCGCCGGCGGCGGCGTAGTCGGCCGCCGCCAGGCGGGTCACCGTCAGGCGGCCGTCGTCGTAGCGCTCGGCCCGCCCGAGCGCCCGCGCGAACAGGGCGAGCTTGGCGAAAGGCATCTCCTCGTACAGACGGCGATAGATGGCGTCCACGTCCACGCCGGCCTCGATCAGCTCGGCGGCCATCACGTGGGCCCGCGGCCCGGTGTTCTCGTACATGAAGCGGCCGGTATCGGTGACCAACCCGACATAGAGCGCGTCGGCCACCTCGGTGCTGGGGGCCACGGCCAGCGCGCGCATCAGGTCCCATACCAGCTCGGCCGTGCACGAGGCGTCGGGGTCCACGTAGTTGACCGTCCCGAACAGGGTGTTGTCGTGGTGGTGGTCGATGTTCAGCAGATGCACCCCCGCCAGCAGCTCCTGGGCCGGATTGCGGTCGATGTTCCCGCAGTCCAGGAAGATCACCGTGCGTCGCACCAGGTCCTCGGGCAGTACCCCCACCATGCCCTCGAGCTGAAAGGAGCGGTACTCGTAGGGCAGCGGGAACTCGTCGGCCGACATGAACATGATCGAGTCCTTGCCCAGCTCGCTGAGGATGCCGTGCATCGCCACCAGCGAGCCCAAGGCGTCACCGTCGGGGTGCTCGTGGGTGGCGAGCAGGAAGCGGTCGGCGGCGCGGATCTGGGCCAGGACCTGCTCGCGGGCCACCAACATGTCGGGCTCGGTGCTCACTCCTGGGCCTCGCGCTCGATCAGCTCGTCCAGACGGGCGGCCCGCTCGCCGGTGTCGTCGTAGACGAAGCGCAGGGCGGGCGTGTGCTTGAGCGCCAGCTCGTCGGCGATGCGCCCCTGGAGGTAGCCGTGGGCGCTCTGCAGCCCGGCCAGGGTGGCCTCGCGCTCGGGGACGCCGCCCAGCACGCTGACGTACACGCGGGCGTGGCGAAGGTCGGGGCTTGTCTTGACCTCGGTCACGGTTACGAATCCCACGCGAGGATCCTTGACCTCGCGCAGTGCGTCGCTGATCACCTGGCGGATGGCCTGATCCACCCGGCGCATGCGCTGAGAGGCCATCCTACCCCTCGCTCCCTAGCGCCGACCGGCGGTGACGCCGAGCGGCCAGCGCCCGCCGGCGGCGCTCAGGCCAGCGCGCGCTCGACCCGGCGGGTTTCGTAGACCTCCAGGACATCGCCTTCCTTGACGTCCTGGAAGTTGGCCAGCACCAGGCCGCACTCGTATCCCGCGCTGACTTCGCGCACGTCGTCGTTGAAGCGCCGCAGGCTGGCCACGACGGTGTCGTAGATGACCGTTCCGTCGCGCACCACGCGGATCTTGGCCCCCCGCGTGACCTTGCCGTCGGTGACGTGGGAGCCGGCGATCGTGCCCACCCGTGAGGCCCGAAACGTCTGACGCACCTCGAGCTGACCGACGGTCTCCTCGACCTCTTCGGGCTCGAGCATGCCCTGCATGGCCGCCCTGAGGTCCTCGATCGCTCGGTAGATCACCGAGTAGCCGCGGATCTCGACGCCCTCGCGTTCGGCGGCCTGGCGCGCCTCGCCCACCGGGCGGACGTTAAAGCCCAGGATGATCGCGTCGGAGGCGGAAGCCAGCATGACGTCGGACTCGTTGATGCCACCCACACCGCGGCGGATGATGTTGACCGCCACCTCCTCTTGAGGCAGGCGCGCGATCTCGTCCTCGACCGCCTCCACCGAGCCCGAAACGTCTGCCTTGAGCAGCAGGTTGAGCTCCTTGACGGTGCCCGCCTGGGCGAGCTTGAACACGTCTTCGAGCGACATCTTGCGACCCGAGCGCCGCGCCAGCGCCTCGGTCTTCAGGCGCGCGCCCCGCTCGGCGGCGAGCTGGCGGGCGTGGCGCTCGTTAACGACCACCCGCACGAACTCCCCCGCCTCGGGCACGCCGTCAAAGCCCAGGACCTCCACCGGGTCGCCGGGCTCGGCCTCCTTGACGCGGTTGCCCAGGAAGTCGCTCATCGCCCGCACCCGCCCGAAGTGCGACCCGGCCACCAGGGCGTCGCCCACGTGCAGGGTCCCGCGCTGGATGAGGATCGTCACCACCGGGCCCCGTCCTGGGTCGAGCTTGGACTCGATCACCGCGCCGGAGGCCTCGGCGTTGCGGTTGGCGCGCAGCTCCTCGAGGTCGGCCACCACCTGGATCGTCTCCAGCAGGCCGCCCAGGCCGTCCTTGGTCTTGGCGCTCACGTTGACGAACTCGGTGTCGCCTCCCCAGTCGGCGGCCTGCAGATCGCGCTGGGCCAGGTCGCCGCGCACCCGGTCGGGCTGGGCGCCCTCCTTGTCGATCTTGTTGACCGCCACCACGATCGGGACGTCGGCCGCCCGGGCGTGGTCGATCGCCTCGTCGGTCTGGGGCTTTACGCCGTCGTCGGCGGCGACCACGATCACCGCGATGTCGGTCACCCGGGCGCCGCGGGCCCGCATGGCGGTGAACGCCTCGTGACCGGGCGTGTCCAGGAAGGTGATGAGCTTGCCATCGTGGTGGACCTGGTAGGCGCCGATGTGCTGGGTGATGCCCCCCGCCTCGCCGGCCGCGACCTCGGTCTCGCGGATGGCGTCCAGCAGCGAGGTCTTGCCGTGGTCCACGTGCCCCATGATCGTGACCACGGGGGGCCGGTCGACCAGCTCCTCGTCGGCGTCCTCGAACACCGGCTCGGCCTCGACCTCGTCGGCGGCGTGGACGATCTCGATCTCCTTCTTGAACTCGTCCGCGAGAACCTGGATGGCGTCGTCGGTCAGCGTCTGGGTCAGGGTGGCCATCTCGCCCAGGCCCATCAGCTTCTTGATCACCTCGGGCACGGGGACGCCGAAGTACTCGGCCACGTCCTTGACGGTCGAGCCCGAGTTGATGCGGATGAGGTCGACTGCCTCCTGGGCGCTGGTGTCCAGGGGAGCGATCGTGTCGTCGTAGGTTCCGCGCCGGCGCCGACCCCCCCGACGGGGCGGCCGGCGCTGGGGCGCCGGCGGGCCGCTGGGCTGCCGGCGCGAGGCCTGCGAGTCGATCACCACGCGGCGCCGGCCGCCGGGGCCGATCCCGCCGGGCATGCGCTCGCCGGTGCGCGAGTCACGCGTGGGCCGCTGGCGGGGGGTGGACTCGCCCGCCGCCTCACGGGTCGGTCGCTGCCGGGGCGCCGGGTCCGCGGACGGGGTCCCGCCGTCGCCCTGGGGCGCTCCGGACTCCGAGGCGGCGGAGGGCTCCGCCGCCTCGGCGGGGGCACCGTTGGGGGCGGCGCCGTTGCCGCTCAGCGCCTCCAGCGCGGCGCTCTCTTCCACGCTCGAGGCGGCCGCCTTGACCTCCAGGCCGGCGGCGCGCAGGCGCTCGAGCAACTCCTTGCTGGAAATGCCCTGTTCCTTGGCGATCTCGTGGACGCGTCGCTTGGCCATCAGACGTTCGATTCTAGGCTCTCGGGTTGCAGCTTCACCGCGCGGCGAAAGCCCCGGACCAGCCCGCCACCGCGGACGGCTTTCTCCAGGCAGGGCCCCGCCGAGCACACGTAGACGCCGCGGCCGGGACGCCGGGCCGCCCGATCGAGCACCACCCGGTCACCGTCCAGGGCCAGACGCAGGAGCGCGCCCTTGGGCGCTGATCGCCCGCATCCGGCGCACCGGCGCCGCGGCTCGTGCCCGGCTATGGCCGATGCTCCTGAGCCACCGGGGGCGCCGCCGGGGCCGGCTCCTGGGGCTGGTCCTCGGCGGTGCCGGTGGGCTCCGCCGCCTCGGGCGAGGGTTCCAGGTCCCCCGCGGGGGGCGCCGGCTGGTCCTCCTCCCCCGGCGCGGACTCCCGGGGGGCCTCGGAGGCGGTGTCCTGGCCGTCGGTGTGCGCGCTTGGCGCGGCGGCCTCGACGCTGGGGCCAGCGGGCTCCTCGGCGCCTGCGCCGCCGTCGGAGGAGCCCGACACGGCGGTCACCTCGTCCGAGGCCACGTGCTCGAGCGCTTGGTGGGCCTCGAGCCCGCAGTAGCGCGAGCCGGGAAGCGAGGCGTTGGGGCAGCGCCGGCCGTTGGAGAGAATGGCCGCGCAGCGGCCCTGGATCTCTTCCTCCTCGTAGCCGTGCTCGGCCTCCTCGGCGGCGAACTCGGTCTCGGACTTGATGTCCACCCGCCAGCCGGTCAGGCGCGCGGCGAGCCGTGCGTTCTGGCCTTCGCGCCCGATGGCCAGCGACAGCTGGTCGTCGGGGACGATCACCGTCGCCTGTTTGGCGTCGTCGTCCACCAGCACCTCGCGCACCCGGGCCGGCGAGAGCGCCTTGGCCACGAAGCGGGCGGGCTCGTCGTTGTAGGGGATGATGTCGATCTTCTCGCCGCGCAGCTCGCTGACCACCATGCGCACCCGTGAGCCCCGGGGGCCGACGCAGGCGCCCACCGGGTCCACGCCGTCGGCGTGGGAGACCACGGCGATCTTGGAGCGGTAGCCGGGCTCCCGAGCCACGTTGGCGATCTCCACCAGGTGGTCGGCGATCTCCGGAACCTCCAGCTCGAACAGCTTCTTGATCAGCTCGGGGTCCCGGCGGGAGACGATGATGCTCGGCCCCTTGGTCGACGGGGACACCTCCTTGATCACCGCCTTGATGCGCTGGGAGTGGTCATAGCGCTCGCCGTCCACCTGCTCGGACTTGGGCAACAGCGCCTCGACCCGCTCGCGCAACTGCACCAGCGTGTAGCGCGAGTCTGACTGCTGGACGATGCCGGTGATCAGCTCGCCCACGCGATCGCGGTACTCCTCGTACATCATGTCCCGCTCGGCCTCGCGAATCCGCTGCAGGATCACCTGCTTGGCGGTCTGGGCGGCGATTCGCCCGAAGTCGTCGGGGGTGACGTCGCGCTCGTCGATCTGGTCTCGGTACTGCTCGAACTTCTTGGGGTCGATCTCGGGCTCCTCGGGCTCGCGCATCTCCCCCGTCTCCGGGTCGATGGTGGTGCCCTCGTCGATCGTCTCGACGATCAGGTGAGCCTCCAGGCGCTCGGGGATGATGAGCTCGATGACGCGGAAGTCGGCGGTCTCGCGGTCGATCTCCACGCGAGCGTACTTCGCGGCGCCGGGCTGCTTCTTGTACGCCGAGAGCAGCGCGTCCTCGAGCGCCACCATCAGCTTCTCGGACTCGATGCCCTTCTCGCGCGCCAGCGCGTGCATGGCATCCAGGATCTCGCGTGACATCCGGCTACTCCTCCATGAGGTGGGATCGATGGATGGCCGCGTAGGGGATGGCGATCATCGCCCCGTCCGCGGCGAGGGTGACCTCCCGATCAGAGGCGCCGACTAGCTCTCCGGTGAAGCTACGCCGCGACTGCTCGGGGCGACCCGCGGGGTGCGGGTCGCGCGTGCGCACCCGCGCCCGTCTGCCGACGAAGCGGCGAAAGTGGTCCGGCTTGGTCAGCGGACGCTCCAGACCCGGCGAGGAGACCTCGAGCGAGTAGTCCTCGCGCAGGGGGGCGAGCGCGTGGCTCACGCGCTCGCACAGGCCGAGGGTGACGCCGTCGGGGTGGTCGATGAACACCCGCAGCACCGAGCCGCCGGCCACCTCCACGAGCAGGACCTCCACCTCGGGCTCGGCGCCAGCAAGCTGCTGCTCGATGTCGCTCTGTAGTGCCCTCATGACTGCGATGTGCGATCTCCTAACGAAAAAGAAGCGGGCGTGCGCCCACTTCCGGTACGGCCACCGGCGCGGGGCGCCGGCTCGGAAAGCTGTAGCGCGAGCATAGCACCGGACCGGCGTCCAAGCGACGCCTGGAGGGCCCCGCAAGCGCTCCTGCGAGCGCCGCGGTTGGAGGTCAGGGGCGGGCCGCGGCGGCGGGGCGCGGGCGCAGGTCGGCCACCGCGTCGAGGATCGCCTCGGCGACCAGCGGCTTGGACGCCCGGGGCACGTGGCGCTCTCCGCCCTCGGTGACGATCAGCACCTCGTTGTCCGGGGCGTCGAAGGCGATATCGGCACGGGAGACGTCGTTGAGGACGACCGCGTCGAGGCGTTTGGCCCGGAGCTTTTCGCGGGCGTGCTCGAGCGCCTGCGCCCCGTCCTCGGCGGCGAACCCCACCAGCACCTGAGCGTCGGTGCGCTCGGCGGCCAGCGCGCACAGCACGTCGATGGACGGCTCCAGCGCGAGCTCCAGGCCGCCGCGGTCGGCCTTGCGGATCTTCTCCCCCTGGGGTCGGGCGGGGCGAAAGTCGGCCACCGCGGCGGTCATCAGCAGCACGTGGCAGCGGGCAAATTCCCGCGCGCAGACCTCGTGCAGCTCGGCGGCGGTACCGACGTCCCGGTAGCGGATCCCCGGGGGGCGGGGCAGCGAGACGTTGGCGCACACCACCGTCACCTCGGCTCCCCGCCGCGCCGCGGCCTCGGCCAGCGCCAGTCCCATCCGGCCCGACGAGCGATTGCCCACGTAGCGCACGGTGTCGATCGGCTCACGGGTGCCGCCGGCGCTGACCAGGACGCGTCGCCCGCTCCACCACCCGCCCTCGGGACCGGGGGCCAGGACGGCTTCGCACGCGGCGAGCAGCTCGACCGGATCGGCGAGTCGCCCCACCCCCCACTCCTCGCGCGAGGCCAGTCGCCCGGTCCCCGGCTCCACGACCCCCACGCCCCGCTCGCGCAGGCGGTCGAGGTTGGCCTGGGTGGCCGGGTGCTCGTACATGTGGTTGTTCATGGCCGGGGCGACGAGCACCGGGCAGGTCGCGGCCAGCGCGGCGCTGCAGAGCAGGTTGTCGGCCAGGCCATGGGCCAGGCGAGCCAGGGTGTTGGCCGACGCCGGCGCGATCAGGAAGACGTCGGCGTTGCGGACCAGCTCCAGGTGGCTGTAGGGGTCATGCGTGGGCGCGAGCTGGTCGGGGAACGCGCCGCGCGCCGGGTCGCGCTCGAACTCGTCGGCGAGCACCGGGGCGCCGGTCAGGGCGGCAAACGAGGCGGCCCCGACGAAGCGCTGGCTGGTCGGGGTCTGGATGACGCGCACCGCGTGGCCGGCCCCGGTGGCCAGCCGGATCAGCTCGAGCGCCTTGTAGGCGGCGATCCCCCCGCTGACGCCCAACAGCAGCCTGGCCATGTGCGCTCCTCCGCCGGCTCGAGCCCCGGCCCGCCGGTCAGCGGTAGTGGTACTTGAGCTTGCCGGCGGCGACCTCTTCCAGGGCGATCGTCAGGTAGTTCTTGGACCCCGTCTCGATCATCGGCGGCGGGAACTCGTCGAACGTCCCCTCGCCGAGGTTGTGGTAGTAGGAGTTGATCTGGCGCGCGCGCTTGGCGGCCACGATCACGCTGGCGTAGTTGGAGTCGACGTGCTCGAGCAGTACGTCGATGCGGGGGGAGATCACCGGGCAGGCCTTCCTGTCGCTTCCTGAGGGCCAGTCTATCGGGCCGCTGACCCGGTCCTTGGGCGGGGTCTGTCAGGCGGCGGGCACCAGCTCGCGCCGGACGAGCGCCTCGAGCTCGTCGACCGCGCGATCCAGGCGATCGTTTACCACCACGTGGGGGAACTCGTCCCGGGCTCGCAGCTCGCCGCGGGCCACCTCGAGGCGGGCCTCAACCGTGGCCGGGTCATCGGTGCCCCGCTTTAGCAGTCGCTCGCGCAGCGCCTCGGGCGCGGGCGGGGCGATGAACACCTGGACCGACTCGGGCATCGCCTCGCGAACCTGACGGGCGCCCTGGACTTCGATCTCGAGCACCACCGGCGCGCCGGCGCCCACCCGCCGCTCGAGCTCCGAGCGCAGGGTCCCGTAGCGATGGCGCGCGTAGTCGGCGTGCTCGACGAACTCGCCCGCCCCGACCCGGCGGTCAAACTCGGCGTCAGAGAGGAAGTGGTAGTCGACGCCGTCGCGCTCCCCCGGCCGCGGCGGGCGGGTGGTAGCCGAAACCGATAGCTCGAGCTCGGGCACCCGCTCGAGCAGCGCCCGGATGAGCGTGCCCTTGCCCACCCCCGAGGGGCCGGTGATCACGAATACGCGTGCCGCCACCGTCGCACCTGACCGACCGCCGGCCGCGGATCGGGACGCGGGCCTAGCGCCGCAGCAGGGAGACCAGCTCGCCGCGCTGGCGCTCGGACAGGCCGCCGATCGTCTTGCTGGGGGAGATCCGGCACTGCGCGAGGATCTTGTTGACCTTCACGCGGCCGTACTTGGGCACCGCCAGCAGCATGTCGAAGACCTTGGCCGTCTCGACGAATTCGGGCGGCTCGAGCAGCAGCTGGTGAATCGAGTAGCGGCCCGCCTTGAGGTCGCGCTTGAGCTGCGCCCGGCGGGTGCGGATGCGGTTGGCCCGCTCCAGCGCGTCGAGCCGCTGGTTGAGCGACCGCTCCGGGGCTGTGGCCGACTGCTTGGCAAGCGTGTCGCTGGCGGACGTCATGCGGCGGCGGCGAATATACCTCTTCACCGCCCGCGTTCAAGCGTTGACCCCGAATTCGCCTGGACCTCCACCTGAGGTGGAGTGACGTTCACACAGGTCGATGGTTTTCCCCTCGCTTTGCAGGGCTTTTTGCCCGCTGACCGGGCCCCGGGACCTCCTCGTCGCGCTCGCGCCGTCGGGTTTCCCCGCAAAGTGCGGACAATTCCGCCGCGATTCGAGCTCCCGCCAGCGGGTCGCGGAACGACTCGGTCCCCACCGCGACCAGCGTCGCGCCCGCGTCGAGCAGACCGAGCGCGTCGCGCCCGCAGGTCACGCCCCCCATGCCCACGATCGGGATCGCGACGCGCTGGGCGACGCGCGCGACCTGCCCCAGCGCGACCGAGCGGATCGCCGGACCGGAGAGGCCGCCGCTGCCGGCTCCCAGCCAGGCACGACCGGTGTCGGGATCCACCGCGGCCGCGCGCAGGGTGTTGATCAGCGACACCGCGTCGGCCCCTTCGGCCTCCGCCGCTTCGGCGGTGGAGGCCACGTCGGCGGTGTTTGGGGTCAGCTTGACGATCAGCGGCTTGCTCGTACGGGGACGCAGCCGGGCGAGCAACTTGCCCAGGCTCACGGCGTCGGCGCCGATGTCCAGCCCGGTCTCTACGTTGGGGCAGGAGACGTTGAGCTCGAGCGCCGCCACCTCGGGCCGCTGCTCCAGGGCGTCTATGAGCTCGCAGAACTCCTCGGCGGTCGAGCCCATCACGTTGGTGATCAGCGGCACGGGCAGGCGCGCGAGCTCGGGGAGGTCGTGGCACAGGTACCCGTATAGGCCCTTGTTCGGAAGTCCAATCGAGTTGATCAGCCCCGCCGCGGTCTCCCACAGCCGCGGCGGCGGATTGCCCTGGCGCGGGGTCAGCGTGATCGTCTTGGACACGAAGGCGGCAAACGGGGGCGAGTAGCGCACCGTCTCGCCGAAGGTGCGCACCGCCGCGGGCACGTCGTAGGTGCCCGAGCCGTTGATGACCGGATGCGCCAGCTCCAGGCCGCAGAACGCCACCTTGCCCCGCCCGGCCCCGGGGGCGGGCGGGGCTGGCGCGGAGGGCGTGCCGGCGACCATCGCCCGCTCTGCCGGGAGGGCGGCGGGCGCCCGGTCCGGCGTGCCCGGCGCCGGGGGACGGTCGCCGCCGCCAGCGGGCCCCGGCGGCGGCCCCGGGTGGGGATCGAGCGGCCCGTGCAGGTCATCGGCGGCGAGCACCGGGCCGTCCACGCACAGGCGCAGGTAGCCGCTGCGTGTGGGCACCACGCACCCGAAGCAGGCCCCGAATCCGCAGGCCATTCCCGACTCGAGCGCCAGCTGGGCGGGGACCGCGGCCCGGGCGCACACCCCCCGCACGGCGTCGAGCATCGCCGGCGGCCCACACGCGTAGACCACGCTGGGCTGGCCGGCTCCCAGCTCGGCCGCCAGCAGGTCGGTGACCGGGCCGTGGTGGCCCACGCTGCCGTCGTCGGTGGCCAGGCGAAACTCGGCCAGCTGCTCGGCCGCGCAGGCGCAGGAGCGGTCGCGAAAGCCGAGCAAGGTGGTAGCCACGATCCCGTGGGCGAGCAGCGCGTCGGCGAGGATCACCAGCGGGGCCAGGCCCACGCCCCCTCCGACCAGCACCGCCCGCCGGCCGTCCGGCGGCGCGCTGAAACCCCGGCCCAGTGGGCCGGTCAGCCACAGCTGATCGCCGGCGCCCAGCTCGAGCAGCCGGTGGGTGCCGGGCCCGACGTCCTCGAGCAGGAACTCGAGCTCGCCTCCCGGGCGGACCCGCTGCACCGAACACGCGCGCGGCAGGTGGGGCCGCTCGCCCGCTCCGGCGCCCCATCCCCGGGCCGCCGCGAGCATGTAGAACTGCCCCGGCAGCGGCTCGGGACCCTCCCGATCGGCGACCGCCAAGACCCCGTAGGCGCCGACCTGCACCCGTTCGGTCACCGGGCAGCGGCGCCTCCCCGGGGGCGCCAGCTGGCGCGGTTCGTCGAGGGCGCCGGCCAGGAACCCGGCCGCGCCCGGCGCAGGCGGCCGAGCGCTCACGACAGGGCGCCGGCCGGGCGCCGCGGCGCGTGCAGCTCCTGCATGCACACCACCTCGGGGTCGCGCCGGCGGGCGGCGCCGATGGCACGGGCGGCCGCCAGCGCGCCCGAGAGCGTGGTAATGCACGGAATCCCCCGCGCCACGGCGGCCCGGCGGATCTCCCATCCGTCGGTGCGCGCCCCCGAACCGGTGGGCGTGTTGACCACCAAGTCGACGTCGCCGCGCTCGATCCAGTCGACCACGTGGGGGGAGCCCTCCCCGATCTTGTTGAGCGTGGTCACCCTCACGCCGCGGCGCTCGATCGCCTGGGCCGTGCCGCGGGTGGCCACCACGCGAAAGCCCAGATCGGCGAGGTGCACGGCGATCCCCGCGCCCGCCGCCTTGTCACGGTTGGACAGGGTCACGAAGACGGTGCCCTCGGCGGGCAGCGCGGCGCCGGCCGCCGCCTGTGCCTTGGCGAAGGCGGTGGGGAAATCGTGGGCGACCCCCATGACCTCGCCGGTCGATCGCATCTCGGGGCCCAGCAGGGAATCCGATCCGCTGAACCGGTTGAACGGCAGCACGGCCTCCTTGACCGAGATGTGCCCCGCGGACATGGGGTCGGCGACCAGCCCCAGCTCGGGCAGCGTCTCCCCCAGCATCACCCGGCAAGCCATCTTGGCCAGCGGCACGCCGATCGCCTTGGACACGAACGGGACCGTCCGCGACGCCCGGGGATTGGCCTCGATCACGAACACCCCGCCGTCCTCGGTGACCGCGAACTGGACGTTGAGCAGCCCCACCACCCCCAGGCTGCAGGCGATGCTCTCGGTCTGGGCCCGGATTAGCGCCAGCGTCTCCTCGGACAGCGAATGGGGGGGCAGCACGCAGGCCGAGTCGCCCGAGTGGATGCCGGCCTCCTCGACGTGCTGCATGATCCCGCCGATCCACACCCGCTCGCCGTCGCACAGGGCGTCGACGTCGACCTCGATCGCGTTCTCCAGGAAGCGGTCGAGGTAGATCTCACGCCCGTTGGAGGCCGTCGCCGCGGCCCGCCGCAGATAGTCCTCGAGTCGCTCGCTCGAATAGACGATCTCCATCGCCCGTCCCCCCAGGACATAGGAGGGCCGCACCAGCAGCGGGAAGCCGACGCGGGGGGCGATGTCCAGCGCCTCGGCGACGGAGTGGGCCGTGCCGTAGGGCGGGGCCCGCAGCCCCAGCCTCTCCAGCAGGGCCCCGAAGCGCCCGCGGTCCTCGGCCTCGTCGATCGCCTCCACGCTGGTGCCCAGGACCGGCACCCCGGCCTCCACCAGCCCGGCGGCCAGCTTGAGCGGGGTCTGGCCCCCGAACTGGACGATCACCCCTTCGGGTCGCTCGAGCTCGATCACCGCGAGCACGTCCTCGAGCGTCAGCGGTTCGAAGTACAGCCGGTCTGAGGTGTCGTAGTCGGTAGAGACGGTCTCGGGGTTGCAGTTGATCATCACCGCCTGGCGATCGGACTCCCGCACCGCCATCGCCGCGTGCACGCAGCAGTAGTCGAACTCGATGCCCTGCCCGATGCGGTTGGGACCCGAGCCGAGGATGACCACGCCGGGGCGCTCGCCCGGGCCGGCCTCGTGGCGGGGGCCTTCGGGACCCGGGCGCTCGGACCCCGAGTAGTAGTAGGGCGTGCGGGCGGCGAACTCCGCCGCGCAGGTGTCCACCGCCTTGAACGTGCGCTCGCCGGCAAACGGCGCGTCGGGAGCGGCCGCCAGGCGCTCGAGCTCGGCCAGGAACCAAGGATCGATGTGGGTGCGCCGGGCGATCTCGGCCGCCGGGGCCCCCCGGCGCAGCGCCTCGAGCAGCACGTCGTAGCGGTCGGGCGCCGGATGCTCGAGGCGATCGAGCAGGACGGGTAGCTCCTGGTCCAGCTGGGGCGGGGCGTCTAGCTCCCGGCTGCGCATCGCCTTGGCAAAGGCCTCGCCGAAGCTGCGTCCGATCGCCATCGCCTCCCCCACCGACTGCATGTGGGTCGACAGCGCCGTATCGGCGCCGGCGAACTTCTCAAAGGCAAACCGCGGCCACTTGACGACCACGTAGTCGATCGCCGGCTCGAAGCTGGCCGGCGTGGCGCCGGTGATGTCGTTGTCGATCTCCTCGAGCGCATAGCCGACCGCCAGGCGGGCGGCGATCTTGGCGATGGGAAACCCGGTGGCCTTGGAGGCCAGGGCCGAGGACCGCGACACCCGGGGATTCATCTCGATGACCACGATCTCCTCGGTCGCCGGGTCGACCGCGAACTGGACGTTGGAGCCCCCGGTTTCCACCCCGACGGCGCGGATCACGGTCAGCGCCTGGTCGCGCAGCGCCTGGTAGGCGCGGTCGGTGAGCGTCTGCTGGGGCGCCACCGTGACCGAGTCTCCGGTGTGCACGCCCATCGGGTCGACATTCTCGATCGAGCACACGATCACCACGTTGTCGTTGCCGTCGCGCATGACCTCGAGCTCGAACTCCCCCCACCCGAGGACCGACTCCTCGATCAGCACCTGGCCGATCGGCGACGCGGCCATGCCGCGGCCGACCACCGCCTCGAACTCCCCCTCGGTGTGGGCGATTCCGGCGCCCTCGCCCCCCAGCGTGAACGCGGGACGGATGATGGCGGGCAGGCCCACCGCGGCGCGCGCGGCGCGCGCCTGGCCCAGCGTGGTGGCGATCTCGCTGCGGGGTACGCGCAGGCCGGCCTCCTCCATCGTGGCCCGAAACAGCTCGCGGTCCTCGGCGCGGCGGATGGCGTCGTAGCTGGCCCCGATCAGCTCCACCCCGTGCTCGTGCAGGGTGCCGTCCTCGCTGAGCGTCTTGGCCAGGTTCAGCGCGGTCTGTCCGCCCAGCGTGGGCAGCAGGGCGTCGGGGCGCTCGCGGGCGATGATCTGGCGCAGCGGTCCCGGCTCCAGGGGCTCGATGTAGGTGGCGTCGGCGAACTCGGGGTCGGTCATGATCGTGGCCGGGTTGGAGTTGACCAGCACGACCTCGTAGCCCTCCTCGCGCAGGACCTTGCACGCCTGGACGCCCGAGTAGTCGAACTCCGCGGCCTGGCCGATGACGATCGGCCCCGAGCCGAGGATGAGGATGCGTTCGAGGTCCGAGCGGCGGGGCACGGTCAGGCGGCGGCACCCTGGATGGCGCCGAGGAAGCGGTCGAACAGGTACAGGGAGTCGTGGGGCCCCGGTCCGGCCTCGGGGTGGTACTGCACGGTGGCCCCCACCACGTCGAGCAGCTTGAGCCCTTCGACCGTGCGGTCATAGAGGTTGATGTGGCTGAGCTCGGCGGCGCCGAAGTCGGTCTGCCAGCGAACGGGCTCGTCGGCGCCCAGACGGCGCGCGCCGTCGGGCCCGACGACGGCGAAGCCGTGGTTCTGGCTGGTGATCTCGATCCGGCCGCTGTCCAGGTCCTTGACCGGGTGGTTGGCCCCGCGGTGGCCGAAGGCCAGCTTGTAGGTCTCGAGCCCCACCGCCCGGCACAGCAGCTGATGGCCCAGGCAGATTCCGAACACCGGCACCCGCCCCACCAGGGCGCGCAGGGTGTCGACGACGTACTCGAGCGCCGCGGGATCGCCCGGCCCGTTGGCCAGGAAGACCGCGTCGGGCGAGTCGTCCAGGAGCGCCTCGGCCGAGGTCGAGCACGGGTGGAGGGTCAGGTGCGCGCCGCGCGAGCGCAGGTTGGCCACGATCGAGCTCTTGATGCCGGTGTCCAGCACGGCGATCGAGGGCCCGGCCCCCGCCCCGCCGGTGGGGGCGAGCCGTTGGGGTGCGGCCGGGGTGACCCCGGCGGCCAGGTCGCGGCCGGCCATGGGGGGCTCGGCCCCGATCAGATCGCGGGCCTGCGCCTCGCTGAGCGAGGCGGGGAAGACCCCGCCGAGCATGGCGCCCCGGTCGCGGATGTGGCGCACCAGCGCGCGCGTGTCGACGCCGGTGATGGCCGGGACGCCGCAGCGGGCGAGCCAGTCCAGCCAGCCCCCTTCTGCCGACGGGGCGTCCTCGTAGTTGGTGGCGGCGCGCATGATCGCCGCCCGAGCGTGGACGCGATCGGACTCCATCGCCGGGGCCGAGACCCCATAGTTGCCCACGTGCGGGTAGGTGAAGATCAGCAGCTGGGCGGCGTAGCTGGGGTCGGTCATCGCCTCCTGATAGCCCGACATCGCGGTGTTGAAGACGACCTCCCCGACGGCCGGCCCGTCCGCCGCGCACCCCCTGCCGTCGAAGCGAGTCCCGTCCTCGAGCAGCACGTAGGCGGTCGGCGCGCCTGCCCCGGGGCTCACTTGACCAGCCCCTGGATTTGCTTGAACTCCTCGGTGCCGGCGCGCCCGAGCAGCTCGAACAGCGCGGTCTCGCTCGAGGTCAGCAGCGCCCCGGCGCGCTGCATCTTGGACAGCCCCAGCTCGCGGTCCTGGGGACTGCGCGAGGACACCGCGTCGCCGGCCACGTGCACCTCTACGCCCCGGGCCAGGAGGTCGTGCACCGTCTGGCTCACGCACACGTGCGTCTCGATCCCGCACACCAGCGCCTGGGAGCGCCCGGCGAGATCGAACCCCGGCGCCTGGGCGGCCGAGAAGACGACCTTTTCCAGCCGGGGCACACCCTCCAGGTGCGCGGCGACCTCGGGCACGGTCTTCCCCAGTCCCCGCGGGTACTGCTCGGTGACGATCACCGGCAGGTGAAGGATGCGCGCGCCGGCCACCAGCACGCCGGCCCGGTGGGCCACCTCTTCGAAGCGATCGACCGCCTTGCGAAACGCCTCCTGGACGTCGACCACCACCAGGGCGGCGCGGTCGCGCGCGAGCAGCCCGGGGGCGGGAACCAGATGGGTGGGGGCGCTCGCCCTCACGCCGCGCTCAGCGCGAACTGGCGCTGACGGTAGGCCACGGCGCCGCCGGCGACGGTGAGCAGCACCCGCCCGGTCACCCGCCGGCCGGCAAAGCAGCAGTTCTCCGAGCGGCTCTCATAGCCCTCCTCGCCCACCTGCCATTCGGCCTCTAGATCGACGAGCGTCAGATTGGCCGGCTCGCCCGGCGCCAGCCGGGGCATCGCCAGGCCCATCACGGCCGCGCCGGCGGTCAGCCGCTCAACCAGCGTGCCCAGCTCCAGGGCGCCCCCGAGGACCAGCTCGGTGTGCAGCGCCGCAAACGCCGTCTCCAGGCCAGTGGTCCCCATCGCCGCCTGCTCGAAGGGCACCTCCTTGTCTTCACGGGCGTGGGGGGCGTGATCGGTGGCGATGCAGTCCAGCGTCCCGTCGCGCAGGGCCTCCACGAGCGCCCGCCGGTCCTCGGCGCCGCGCAGCGGGGGGTTCGTCTTCACGCGCGGGTCCAGGTCGCGCACGTCCTCCTCGCACAGCAGCAGGTGGTGGGGCGTGACTTCGGCGGTGAGCGCCCCTCCGTCGGCCTTGGCCGCCGCCACCGCGTCCAGGGACTGGGCGCAGGAGACGTGCTGGATGTGTACGCGCGCGCCCTCGTAGGCGGCCAGCGCCGCGTCACGGGCGACCATCGTCGACTCGGCCAGGGAGGGGACGCCGCGCACGCCCAGCAGGGCCGACACCGGTCCCTCGTGCAGGGCGCCGCCGGCCGACAGGGCGGGGTCCTCCTCGTGCAGAGCGAGCACCCCGCCGGCCAGGCGCTGGTACTGCATCGCCCGGCGCAGCACGCCGGCGCTGACCACCGGCAGCCCGTCATCGGTGAAACCCAGGGCCCCCAGGTCAGACAGCTCGGCCATGTCGGTCAGCTCCTGGCCGGCCAGCTCCCGGGTTATCGCGGCCAGGAACCCGACCGGCACGCGCGCCTGGGCGGCGGCCGTCTCGCGCAGCGAGCGAAGCAGCTCGGGGGAGTCGACGGGCGGCGCGGTGTTGGGCATCGCCACCACGCCGCAGAAGCCCCCGGCGGCGGCGGCGCGCGTCCCGGTGTCCAGATCCTCCTTGTGCTCCTGCCCCGGCGTGCGTAGATGCACGTGACAGTCGAAGAAGGCCGGCAGCAGGGTGCGTCCCTCGCCCTCGATGAGCTCCGTCCCGGGGGAAGGGGAAAGGGCGCCGGAGGCGCCGATTTCGGCTATCTCGCCGCCCTGGACGAGCACGTCGGCCTCGCCGTCGCGACCGGCGCGCGGGTCGAGCACGCGGGCCTGGCGGACCAGCAGATCGGCGGGCAGGGCGCCGGCGGGAGCGACGAGGGGCGTGCTCATGCCAGCTGGGGCTCGGTCGCGGGCCGGGCCTGGGCGGCGGCGCCCGAGGGCTCCGGGGCGGCCCCCGAGAGGAGCTCGAACAGCACCGCCATCCGCACCACCACGCCGGCCTCGACCTGCTCGGAGATCAGCGCCTGCGGTGAGTCGGTGACATCGCTGGAGAGCTCGACGCCGCGGTTCACGGGGCCGGGGTGCATGAGCAGCTGGCGAGGGGACAGGCGCCGCGCATTGATCTGGTAATGGGCCACGTATTCGCGCAGGGAGGGCACGAAGGACTCCGACATGCGCTCGTTCTGCATGCGCAGCGCGTAGACGACGTGGGCCTCGCCCAGGTCGGAGAGGTCGTGGCGGACCGCGCACCCGAGCGCCTCGATCCCGCGGGGGATCAGGGTCGGAGGACCGCAGACGGTGACCTCGGCGCCCATCCGCCGCAGCGCGAGCACGCCCGAGCGCGCCACCCGCGAATGCAGCACATCGCCCACGATCCACACCGAGCGACCCTCGAGCGTGCCCAGCCGGCGGGTGAGGGTGTAGACGTCGAGCAGCGCTTGCGTGGGGTGCTCGTGCTTGCCGTCGCCGGCGTTGACCACGGCGGCCGGCGTCCAGCCGGCGACCAGCGCCGCCGCGCCGGCGAAGGGAGCGCGGACCACGAGCGCGTCGGGCCGGTAGGAGGACAGCGTGGTGACCGTGTCCTTCAGGGACTCGCCCTTCTCCACCGCCGAGCCCGAGGAGGCGAAGTTCAGCACGTCGGCCGACAGCCGCTTGGCGGCGAGCTCGAACGACGAGCGGGTCCGGGTGGAGGCCTCGTAGAAGAGGTTGACGACCAGGCGACCGCGCAGGGTGGGGACCTTCTTTATCGGGCGGCCCGAAACCTCGGCAAAGGAGGCCGCCCGGGCGAGGATCCGCTCGATCTGCTCGCGGTCCAGGTCCTCGATCGACAGCAGGTGGCGCATGCTCATACCAGGGCCTCCGGGCTTTCGGGGGTGGATTCGAGTTGGGCGATCGAAACCTGGTCCAGGCCGTCGATCTCGCGCACCCGGACGTTGACCCGCTCGCCTAGCGCGGTGGGGAGGTTCTTGCCCACGTAGTCGGGCCGGATCGGCAGCTCGCGGTGGCCGCGGTCCACGAGCACGGCCAGCTGCACCCGGGCGGGTCGCCCGTAGTCGAACAGCACGTCGATCGCGGCCCGCACCGTGCGCCCGGTGAACAGCACGTCGTCGACCAGCACCAGCGTCGCCCCGTCGACCGGGAAGCCCAGCTCCGAAGCGTGGACCACCGGCGCCTCGTGCCGGCCCAGGTCGTCGCGGTAAAAGGAGATGTCGGCGGCGCCGCAGGGAACCTCGACTTCGAGCAGCTCGGACAGCAGCGCCTGGAGGCGGCGCGCCAGCGGAGCGCCGCGACGGTGGATCCCTACCAGGGCCAGCCGCCCGGGGCCGACGTTGTGCTCGACGATCTCGTGGGCGATCCGCACCAGCGTTCGCCGCACGTCGTCCTCGTCGAGGACCACCCTCTCGTCTAACACTCTGCCTCGTTCCTTCCTGGCCTCTCGGGACCCGGTTAAAGGAGCCCGGCGACTGTAGCACCGGGTTACGACGTGCCGCCCGCCGGCGCCGGCGGGCGGCACGCGAGCGCCTACCGAGCGCCCAGGCTGCCACGATGTGCTCGGCATGCGGCGCGACGCTCACCGGTCCGCTACCGAAGCGCCGAATGGCGGCCGGTCCGGCCTCAGCCGCCGCGAGCTGGTGGTGCGCGGGGGCCAGGGCGCCCTGCTGCTCGGCGGCGGCGCCGGGTGGGGCTGGCTGAGCGGCTGCGGGGCGAGCCGCCGCCGGGCCAGCGACCTCACCGAGCTGGCGCGCGCGGTCAGCGGCCCCGTGGTCAGACCGGGCGACGCCGGCTACGGGCAGGCCCGGCTGCTGTTCAATCCGAGCTTCAACGGTGCGCGTCCCCGGGCGGTGGTCTTCTGCCAGAGGCCCGAGGACGTGGTGGCGGCGGTTCGCTTTGCCCGCCGCCGGGGGATCGCCCTGGCCGCGCGCTCCGGCGGGCACAGCTTCGGGGGCTACTCGGTGCCCGACGGCGCGATCGTCGCCGACGTCAGCCGGATCCGCCAGATCAGCGTCGATCGCTCCCGGCAAAGCGCGGTGCTCGGGCCGGGAACCCTGAACACCGACATGTACGCGGGCCTGGCGCGTCGCGGAGTGGCGGTCCCGGGGGGGACTTGTCCCACCGTCGGGATCGGCGGACTGACCCTGGGCGGCGGCTTCGGCTTCAGCTCGCGCAAGCTCGGGCTGACCGCCGACAACCTGCTCGAGCTCGAACTCGTGACCGCCGCGGGCGAGCGCGTGACCTGCAGCGCCGAGCAGCATCCCGACCTCTTCTGGGCCTGCCGCGGCGGCGGCGGCGGCAACTTCGGCATCGCCACCTCGTTTCGCTTCCGGCTGCACCCGGTGGGCGACGTCGCGGTCTACCAGCTGGGCTGGCGCTGGAGCGACGCCGCCGCCGTGCTCGAGGCGTGGCAGCGCTGGGCGCCCGACGCCCCGGACGAGCTCTTCTCGACCTGCGCCCTGTCCCGAGCGGGCGGACCACGGTCGACGGAGCCGACCATCACCTCCCGGGGCCAGTACTTCGGCCCCCCCGCGCGGCTGGCCGCGCTGCTCGAGCCGCTCCTGGCCGCCGCCCGCCCCCTCCACCGGCGGGTTGCCCCAGCCTCCTTCGCCCGCGCCCAGGAGCTGTGGGCGGATTGCCCGCCCGGGCACTGCCGCGGACGGGCGCCCAACCCCTACACGGTGAAATCCGCCTTCTTCGCCGAGCCGATCCCCGGCGAGGGGATCCGGGGAATGATCGCCGAGCTCGAGCGCTGGCCCGGCAGCGCGGCCTCCAGCCCGGGCACTGGGGTCGAGCTCAACTCCTGGGGCGGGGCGATCGCCCGCGTGCCCAGGGCGGCGACCGCGTTTGTCCATCGCGATGCGCGCTTCCTGGCCATCTACGGCGCGACCTGGAGTGAGCGCGACGGCGCGGCCCGGGTGGCCGCCAACCGGGCATGGCTCGAGGGGTTCTACGCCCGTATGCGCCCGTTCGCCTCCGGCTTTGCCTACCAGAACCTGATCGACCCCCGGCTGGCCGACTGGCGACACGCCTACTACGGCTCCAACCTGGCCCGGCTGGTGGCGGTCAAGCGTCGCTACGACCCCGAGGGGTTCTTCCGCTTCGCCCAGGGCATTCCGGTCCGGCTGTGAGCCGCCGGGCGAGAGACAGGGCCGGGGAGCCCCGCTGCCCACGGTCCGGCCGGCGGGCGGCCGTCTAGCGGCCGGTGTCCGTCCGCGGGGCGCCCGCATCGCCGCGCGCGACCAGGTGCGGGTCGCCGCGCTCGGGCAGGGGCACCTCGATGGTGTCGAAGTCACGCGGGACCTCAGTGGCAGCGAACACCGCGCGCGCCTCCTCGCGCAGCTCGGGCCCCGCATAGCGAGTGGAAAGGTGCGTGAGCGCGAGCAGGCGCACCTCGGCCTCGCGCGCCAGGTCGGCCGCCTGCAAGGCGGTGGAGTGCCCGGTTTGGCGGGCGCGATCGGCCTCCTCCTCGGCGAACGTGGCCTCGTGAACGAGCACCTCGGCACGCTCGGCGGCGACCCGCAGCGCCTCACAGGGCATGGTGTCACCGGAGATGACCAGCTTGCGCCCGGGGCGGTCGGGCCCGACCACCTGCTCGGGGGTGACGCCGTCGACGGTCTCCCCGTGCTGGAGGCGGCCGAAATCGGGGCCGGGCGTCACGCCGAGGCGCTCGGCGAGCTCGGCGTCAAAGCGCCCGGGCCGCGGATCCTCGACCAGGGCATAGCCGAACGAGCGCGTGCGGTGGGTGACCGAAAACGGGATGACCGCGTAGCCCTCGCCGCCGACGGGCTCCCCCGGCTCTAGCTCGTGCACCGACAGCTCGTAGCGCAGACGCCCGTAGACCCCGCGCATGACCCGCATCAGCTCGGCCAGCCCGGCCGGCCCGTGCACGCGTAGGGGCCGCTCGCGGTCGCGCAGGTCAAACGACTTGATCATGCCCGGCAGGCCCAGCCAGTGGTCGAGGTGCAGGTGGGTGATGAACACGTCCTCGATCTCCGGCAGGCCGACGGAGCGCACCAGCTGGCGCTGGGTGCCTTCGCCGCAATCGAACAGCAGCCGGTCGCCGCCGCGCTGGACGAGCAGGGCGGGCAGACCGCGCCGGGCGGTGGGCACCGAGCCGCCGGTGCCGGCGAAGAAGATCGACATGTCCACCTCGGCCGAGGGTATCGGCGGCCACCGGCGCGGGGTTGGCCACGGCGCGCCACGGCTCGGTTGCGAGCGCGCGACCCGCGTATCCTGGACACCCCGGCGCCTGTAGCTCAGGGGATAGAGCGCTCGCCTCCGGAGCGAGAGGTCGCAGGTTCAAATCCTGCCAGGCGCGTCTTGGCTTCGCCGTTGGCGGCGGCGCGGCGGTGCGTCTGGCGCCGGCCCTCGCTCGAGGGCGTGGATCGCGGCTTCTACGCCACCTCGGCCCAGGTCATTCCCATCTTGCTCCTGGCGCTGCTCTTCCAGCGTCAGGTGTTCGAGGAGCGCTCCGAGGAGCCCCCACGGTCGAGGTGTCGATCCTGCTCGGGGGCGTGGCCCTGCTGGGGCCCTACTTCCAGAGTCGGTTCCGGGCTCTGGAGCGGACGCTGCCCCGGCGCATCTTCGTGTGGCTGCCGTGGCTTCTGGCGCTCGCGCTCGTCGCCGTGCTCGCCTCCTACCTGGCGTCCAATGAGCCCGCCGTGGTCGACGATGCCGGGCTGGCCCTGGTGATCGGGCTGTGGTTGCTGGCCGGCGGTTTGGAGGCGCGCGAGCGCCAGCGCGCGCGCAGGGGCGCCTAGCCCCCCGGGCCGGCCGCTGGCGCCGCCTGGCCCCAACGGCGTAGCATTCCCCCTGTTGACCGTTGGGGAGGGGACAAAGGCGATGGACACCATGGACGTAGAGCGCATCCGCAAGCCCAACTTTCCGGTTGCCCGGCGCGGATATGAGCAGCGCGAGGTCGACAACTTCCTGCTCGCCCTGGCGGATTGGCTCGAGGACGGCGGACGCAGCGAGGCCGAGTCCTATGCGGTGACGCGCAAGCTCCAGCGCGCCGGTGAGACCACGGCCCGCGTGCTTGCCACCGCTCAGGCGGAGGCTGATCAGATCCGCCAGGAGGCCGAGGCCGAGGCGCGCAAGGCGATCGCCGAGGCCCAGCAGGCGGCGCGCCAGCGCACCGATACCGCCAAGGAGCACGCGCGGGCGATCCTCGACGAGGCCGAGCGGCGACGGGCCACGATCGAGGGCCAGATCCACGAGTTGGACACCCAGCGGCGCCGCGCGATCGAGGAGCTCGTTCGGCTGCGCGACGCCCTGACCAACGCCCTCGCCCAGCAGCAGATCGCCGCGCGACGACCGGAGGCCGCTCCGCCGCCTCCTGCGCCGCGCCGCGATGGCCCGGCGGCGGGGGCCGCCGCGCCGGCACCGCGCCAGCCGGCCCGCCGCTAGGGCCCCGCGGCGGCAGGGGCCCAGACGCGGACGCGCTGACGAGCGCCCCGGACGACCAGATCGCCCACCAGCTCGAGCTCGTGGGCGTCATCGCCGAGCGCCCGCCAGGTGGACTCGGCCACGTAGAGCTGATGAGGGGTTCCCTTGGTCATCGCCTGGAGCCGCGCCGCGATATTGGCCGCGTCGCCCACGACGGTGTATTCCATGCGCTGCTCGGAGCCCACGTTCCCCGCCATGAGCTCCCCCGAGCACACGCCGATGCCCACCCGGAGCTCATCGCCCAGCCCGGTGGAGCGCGCCCACTCGTTGACCCGCGGCAGGCGGACGTCGAGCATCTCCCGCGCCGCGGCCACGCCTCGCCGGGCATGGTCGGGGCTGCTCGAGCGGAGCGCCGAACAGGGCGAGCAGGCCGTCGCCGCGAAAGCCGGCGAGCGTCCCGCCGTGGAGGAGCACGGCGTCGGTCATCTCGGTCAGATAGCGGTTGACCAGCTCGATGCCGGCCTCCGCCCCCAACGACTCGATCAGGGCGGTGGAGCCCCGCAGGTCGCAGAACACGACCGTCGCCTGGACCCGGGTACCGCCCAGGCGCACCCCGTCGGCGCGGGCCAGCACCTGATCCACCACGGTGGCGGGCACGAAACGCTCAAACAGGGTCCGCACGCGCTCGCGATCGAGCGCCGCGAACACGGCCACCGCCGCCACCGCCGAGATCGTCCCCAGCGCCAGCGCCAGCAGGGGCTCGGCGACGGGCACGATGTGCCCCTCGTCGAAGGCCACCTGGGCCCCGACGGCGAATAGCGCGCCGGCGGCCAGCGCCGCCAGCAGGGCGGCCGGCGCCGGCAGGCGCCAGAACAGCAGCGGCGCCGCCAGACCCAGCACGAGCGCGATCGCGAGCTCGAGCGCCCATCCGGTGGAGCGCAGGGGTATCCCCCGCAGCACCGTGTCGATCATGTTGGCCTCGACCTCGGCGCCGGACATGACCGCTGCGACCGGCGTCGCGTGGACGTCGCCCAGCGTCGGGGCGGTGGCGCCCACCACCACGATGCGCCCGCGTAGCGCCGCCGCCGGCACCCGGCCGTCGAGCACGCGCGAGAACGAATAGGCAGGGACGGCGCCCGCGCCGCCGACGTAGTCGATCCACGCCCCGTGGGAGCCGAACGGCGCCGCCGAGACATGCCGGCCCGCGGTCTCGGCGACCACCACCGAGAAGCTGCGCAACCCGCCGGTCTGGTAGCGAAGGCGGCGCACCACGGCGTGGGGATCGGGGTCGACGCCTCCGTCGCCCACGCGGGCTCCGACGCTGCGCACGATGGCGTCGCCTCCGAGCACGTCGGTGCGACCGCCGGGCCCGACCTCGGTGGTCACCAGCACCACGTTGCGAGCGGCCGCGATCGCGTCCAGCAGGGCGCTGTCCGCCGCCGGCTGCGTGGGCTCGGTGAACTGCACGTCGTAGGCGATCACCTTGGCCCCGTCGGCGGCAAGCCGACGGATCAGCGCGGCGTGCAGCCGGCGAGAGAAGGGAAATCGGGTGCGCAGCTCGCTGAACGTCGGCCCGTCGATTCCCACCACCGCCAGGTTCGACGGCGGCTTGCGCGCGCCCCGGATCGAGAAGCGGGCGTCGATGCTCGAGCGCTCGACGGCATCCAGCACGCCGCTGGTGCCCGCCGCGAGGGCCACCCCGGCCGAGAGCACTCCGGCCACGACCAGCCCCGCTCGCCGTCCCGGGCGGCGTGGACCTCCCGGCACTAGCGGCGCCGCTTGCGGCGTGGGCGTCGGACGGGGTGCGCCCGGTAGCTGTGTCCGGCGGTGACCACGATCGTCCGGTGACGGACGAAGTCCTGGAAGGCGATCGTGCCCCGCCTGACCACGACCAGGGTCGTGCCGTCGCAGCGGTCCTCGACCAGCCAGATCGTGCCCCGCACCGCCGCCGCTCCTCGCTGACCCACCGTCCGGAAGGTGCCCTGTCCGTCGCCCCAGACACGTCGCAGACGGGGCCGACGGCGCTTGGCCCGGCGGCGTCGGCGCGCGGGGTGCGCCAGCCGCGCTCCGTGCGCCGGGCGCGCCCGCCGCGGCGCGGGGGCACGGCATCGGCCCAGCGGCCCGCTGAGCGCCAGGTCGACGCGGGCATCGACTCCGGTGGTCTGGGTGACGCGGAAGCGGCCGCCGTAGAAGTCAGACGTCTTGGTCACCGTGGATCCCGTGGACCGCGCCGCGGTCAGGCGGACGCGCCCCCGCGTGGTGTCTACCTCCGAGCCCATCGGGATCTGCTGGCCCAGCGCCGATAGCGCCACGAAGGTGCGACTGCCCGGCGTGCGTACCAGCACGCGGCCGCTGACCGGGACGAGGTCGACGCTGACGCCGGCCACCGGCAGGGCCAGCGAGGACAGTCGACCCGCCGGCGAGGCGGGCGGCGGGGGCGGCGCGGTCGGGGGCGCGGGGTTGCCGGCCGAGGGCGTGTAGGTGATCGTCGCCCGCACCAGGACCTGCGTCTTGTTGGGGACGCCGTCGTTGCCGTTGGTAAACGGCGAGCTGGCGCCGTCGGCGACGAAGGGAGTCGTCAGCCACTCGTCGTCGGCGCCGGTGACGCCGGGGAAGACGGGGACGGCCCCGCTCCCGCTGGTGCTCTCGATCGCGATCCGATCGCCGGCCTTGATGGGGAGGCTGACCGGGAACGGCCCGCGCACCGCGTCCAGGTTGTCGGGCACCGTCTGAGGGGGGCTCGTGCCCACGGCGGTGTACTGCGTGGGCCCGACGTCGGTGGGGCGCAGGATGCGAAGGACGAACGTCGTCTCGACCGGAACGCTGGCGTTGCGATAGCTCCACGAGGTGACGGTCCCCGACACCGGGGCGCTGACCACGTAGCTGGTATCGCCGGCGAGGTGCTGAAACGCGGCCAGTCCCTGCCCGATCGCCGCCTGCGAGCCGCCGGCCGGGAGGGTCGTGCTCCCGATCACCGTCGTGTTGGCCCCGGCCGCCGCAGCCAGGGCGCCCGCCGCGAGCGCCGCCGCCCAGGCGACCCCGAGCGCGCGCAGGGCCCGCCCCGCCCGCCGGCGCCTCCACCGGGGCGCTCCCCGTCCCGCTCTCCGGGTGGTCATGCTCGCCTCCATCGGCCTAGCCCGAGCGGCCTCGCAGGGCGTCGAGATCGAGCACGGTGATCGAGCGCCGGGCGGTCTCCACCCAGCCCAGCGAGCGCAGGGTCTGAAGCGCTCGGCTGACGCCCTCGCGCGAGGTGCCGGTCCACGAGGCGAGGTCCTCCTGGGTGATCGGCACGTCGATGCGCAGGCTTTGCCTCTCGCCCGTCCCGTAGCGCTCGGCCAGCTCGACGAGCCGAGCGGCCACGCGGCCGAGCGTGTCCTGGGAGGCGAAGCCGACGCGCTTGTCGTCGGCGTCGCGCAGGCGCCGCGACAGCAGGCGCATGAGAAACAGGGCGGCGCTCGGGGTAGCCGAGACGAAGGAGACGAAGTCCCGCGCGGCGAGGGTGAGTGCCTCCACGGGCTCGAGCGCCACCGCGGTGGCCGAGCGCGGCGTGCCGTCGAGGGCGGACTGCTCGCCCAGGAGCTCGCCGGGACCGCGGATCGCCAGCAGCACGTCGCGTCCCTCGGCGGTGACCCGGGTCAGCTTGACCCGGCCGGCGAGGAGCACCGCCACGTCGCTGGGCACGGTCTGCTCGTGAAACAGAGCCACGCCGCGCGGCAGCCGTCTCACGGTGCCTCGTCCGCGAAGCGCTTCCTGGGCCCCCGGGTCCAGTGCGTCGAGGAAGCTGTGCTCCTCCACAGCGGCCAGGCTACCGGCGGGCCGGGCGTCAACGAGCCGGACGACGCCATGCGCCCCCCTGCCCGGCGGGCGGGGGGGCGTGGCGCTGGGGGTCGTGGCGGTCATCAGGACGTCGTCTGCTGGGCCTGGGGCCCGGTGGCCAGAAGGTCCTGCGACTCGCGCACGATCTGATCCAGGCCGCCGGTGGATAGAAGCCGCCCGCCGGCGGAGAGCTCTCGGTGCGAGCCCACGGCGATGCGGCTCACCCCCACCGCCCGGCGCGGCGCGCGCAGGGCGTCGAGCCGGGTGAGGACGGTGGAGATCGGGGTGGCGACGAGCAGCCCGCTGTCGGCGCGCTGGACCCGCAGGCTCGACCCGGCCGCGTCCACGGAGGCGGTCAGCCGAGCGGCTCCCCGCAGCGCCGTGCCGGCCAGCTTGACCGAGCCGTGCGGCGCCAGATTGGCGCCCAGCACCGTCAGGCGCTGGGCGTCGGCAGACACCGCGTCCAGCTGCCCGTGGGCCCGGTCGTAGGCCAGGGCGCCGGGCGCGGTCGGCAGATCGGTCTGCGTCCTGACGCCGCCGCTGTAGTCGACGGCCGATACCCGGCGACCGGCGGCGGCGTAGACCGTCTCGCCGCTGGGGTCGACCGCCAGCGAGCGCACGGGCGCACCGGCGCTGGCCAGAGCCGTGGATTTGCCGCTGGCGAGGTCCAGCCGGTAGACGGTGGCCTTACCCGCCAGCGCGTAGAAGGCGCTGTCGCCGGCCGGCGAGATCGCGATGTCGTGTACGGCGCCTGCCCCGGCCAGGCGGTAGTGCGCCACCGTCGCGCCGCGAACCATGTCCAGGGTGTTGTGCTTGGCCGTGAGCCGAAACGACGGCTGGACCACCGTGTAGCCCTCGACGTAGGCGTTGTCGACGTCCCACCCCGAGAGCTTCCACAGGCCCTGGGTCGAGTACACCGGCAGGCCGTGGACGGTCTGCGGCGACTGGTAGAGCTGGCTCTTTCCCTTGTCGTCCTTAAAGGCGAGGATCGCCGACACCTGGGTGATCCCGGCAGTCCGATTGCGATAGGCCGACTGGGCAAAGCCCGCCGGAGCGTCATCGGGGTCCACGAAGCCGAGCCCGCTGGCATCCAGGCCGGTCATGGTCACCGAGTGCCCACCCGTGCGCATGAGCACGCTGAGGGGCCGCCCGCCGACGGTGATAGTGGTGCGCTTGAAGTAACCGATGCTCAGTATCACCGGGTTGCCCACGCCTTCGGCAAGCGCGGCGATCCCCAGGTTGGGCGGACGCGAGTCCCCGTTGGAGCCGGGGAACTCCGCGACGACGCCGAACGAGCGCGTCGAGGTCCCGTAGCGACCGTTCCAGGCCTGCAGACCCGCCTCCAGGCCCTTCTGGGAGGTGCCCTGGTTGGAGTCGGTGCCCATGAGCGCTCCGAGCTCGGCGAGCTTTCCGGTCATGAACTCGTAGTTGCGGGCCAGGGTCCAGCTGCGCGAGCCCGGCGAGAGCCCGCCCGCGCCGTGGTCGGACAGGAACGCCAGCGCGTCCATCGCCGCGGCGGGGGCGCAGTAGTTCAACCCGCCTCCGGGGAGCCCGGCGTGAAACGCGCCGGACGCGTCGAATCCCCTCGTGCGCTCCTGGTCGATGTCGGGCAGGTCGGCGTAAGAGAACGTGCCGGTGGACAGCGGCGCCGCGTGGGCCGGGGCGGCCGGGAGGGTGGCGAGGCTGGCGAGCGTGCCCGCCAGCGCGAGGAGGAGGCCGGCGCGCCGGCGGAGGTTGGGGAGGGAGAGGGCGGTCATGGGTTGGCTCCTGGGGAGGGGTTTTGCGGTGCGGACATCCCATCGGGCGCCAGCCCTCCTGTCGGTGCCTTCTAAGGCGCGGTGGGCGTGACCTTTTGCACTCCCGCCGGCCGATCGGGGATAGGGGTTTCGCCCGCGCGAGCGACCGGCGAAACGTTTCCTGCACGTCGAACATGAAGCTCAGGTCCCGCTCGACGGGGTGGACCTGGTCAATGTCTTCGACAGCGATCCCGACTACCACAGCCGGCGACTCGGCCAGGTGGTCGGCCGCACGCTGACCAAGGACGCCATCAAGGGCCCTTACGTGCTCAGCACCGGGACGGGTTCACCGGCCCGCGAGGCCAAGCTGGTCTACGGCGATTCGATCCAGCTGATCGAGGGGCCCGGTCAAACTCCGTTCGGCGACGTGTGCGACATCCTGCAGTCGGCCAGCCCATGCTCCGGCCCTTCGCCGTCACGGTGAAGGGCCCCAGCGGCCGAACCGCGCTACCGCGCCGGGCGCTCAGCCGCCGGCGACCGCCGGCAGGATCGTCACCTCGGCGCCGTCGGCCACCGGGGTGTCCAGCCCGTCCAGGAAGCGGATGTCCTCGCCGCCGACGTAGACGTTGACGAACCGGCGCAACTCGCCTCCGTCCTGCGAGATGCGCTCGCGCAGCTCCTCGAAGCGCTCGAACAGATCGTCGAGCACCTCGCCGACCGTCTCCCCCTCGACTTCGGCTTCGGCCGCGCCGTCCGCGGCGGCGCGAAGCTGGGTGGGGATCTTCACCGTTACTGCCATGGACCTGGCGCCCTTCGCCTAGACGCCCACCGGTGCGCCCACCGCCGCGTCAAACGCCGCCGCCTGGGGTTCGATCTCGGTAGTGGTAAACGTGCCCCGCACGGCGTCGAGCGTCTTTAGCCCGTCGCCGGTGATGAACAGCACCACCCGCTCGGACTCGCCGATGTCGCCGCGCTCGGCGAGCTTGGCCAGCACCGCGGCCGTCACTCCCCCGGCGGTCTCGGTGAAGATGCCGGTGGTCTCGGCGAGCAGGGCGATACCGGCGCGGATCTCCTCGTCGGACACCGCATCCACGCCCCCGCCGGTGGCGCGAGCCACGTCGAGGGCGTAGGGGCCGTCGGCCGGATCGCCGATCGCCAGGGACTTGGCGATCGTCTGCGGGCGCACCGGACGGCAGATCGACTGGCCGTCGGCGAAGGCGGAGGCGATCGGGGCGCAACCTTGGGCCTGGGCCCCGTTCATCCTCGGGATCTGTCCGCCGACCAGGCCGAGGTCCAGCCATTCCTCAAAGCCTTGGGCGACCTTGGTGAACAGCGAGCCGGAGGCGACGGGGACGACGCAGCGGTCGGGCAGCTCCCAGCCGAGTTGCTCGGCGATCTCGAAGGAGAGGGTCTTTGACCCCTCCGCGTAGTAGGGCCGCAGGTTGATGTTGACGAACGCCCATTCCCGGTCCCCCGATAGCTCGGTGCACAGGCGGTTGACCTCGTCGTAGCTCCCGCGCACCGCGATGAGACGGGGGCCATAGACGCCCGTGGCCAGGACCTTCTGCTCCTCGAGGTCGGCGGGGATGAATACATAGGACTCCATCCCCAGCGCGGCCGCCTGCGCGGCGACGGCATTGGCCAGGTTGCCGGTGGAGGCACAGGCGAGCACCTCGTAGCCCAGCTCGCGAGCCCGGGCAGCGGCCACCGACACGACCCGGTCCTTGAACGAGTGCGTGGGGTTGGCGGCGTCGTTCTTGACCCATACCTCCCCCAGGCCGAGCCGTCGAGCCAGCCGATCTGCGCGGATCAACGGGGTGCAGCCGGCGGGCAGTCCGGTGCGCGACGCGCGCCGGTTGGCCGGCCCCGGGGGGCCGCCGGCGAGGGGCAGGAAATCGGCATAGCGCCAGATGTTCTGCGGGCCGCCCTGAATCCGGCGCCGGACCTCGCCTACGTCCGCCGGCGAGGGGCGCCCGTAGACGACCTCCAGCGGACCGAAGCAGCGCTCACAGACATACAGGGCCTCGAGCGCGTACTGAGCCCCACACTCTTTGCACTTCAGATGTTCTGCTGCCATAAAAAAACCTCCGCCGGGCTTGTGGCGAAGGTCCTTGGCTGCAGGGAAACTCCGACCACATCTCCCAGGCTTACTTGGAGCCTGCTGGAATTGGCACCGTTCCCGCCTGCGCGGAATGGTTGCCGGGGCTTCATAGGGCCAGTCCCTCCACCCCTCTGGATGTGCCAGCTATGTCTGGCGCCGGAGTATAGCGGCGGTCCCCGCGGCGCGTAACGCCGCGCCACCCCCCGGGTAAGCCTGGCGTGTCAATCGCCCGAGTGCCGATGCCCACGGCCGCAACGCCGTCCCCCCCGCCGGCCGAGGGCCATCTCGCCGACGCCCCGGTCGGCGCCGAGCAGACCGAGGTCATAGATCCTTACCTGCGGCCCGAGAGCCGCAGGATGCTGATCATCGTCAACCCCTACGCGGCGACGGTCTCCGACCGGCTGCGCAACCTGGTGGTCTATGCGCTCGAGGGCCGCTACGAGGTCGATGCGGTCGACACTCAGGATCGCGGTCACGCCACCGAGCTATGCCGGGAGGCGGCCCACGAGGGCTATGACGTGGTGGTCGCCTTCGGCGGCGACGGCACGGTCAACGAGGCGGCCAACGGCCTGGCCGGCTCCTCCACCCCGCTCACCTGCCTGCCCGGCGGTTCGACCAACGTGTACTGCCGGCTGCTGGGGATCCCGTGCGAGATCGTCGACGCCACCGAGCATGTCCTGCGCATGGCCGATGACTGGCGTCCGCGCCGGGTCGCCCTGGGGAGCGCCAACGGTCGGTACTTCACCTTTTCGGCGGGGGTCGGCCTCGACGCCAGCGTGGTCGAGCGCGTCGATCGGCACATGCACCTCAAGGCGCGGCTGGGTGCCTACTACTTCACCTACGTGGCCCTGACCACGTTCGCCCGCCGCTACCTCCTGCGCCCGCCGCGGCTCGTGCTCGAGCCCGGGGAGGCCGGATCCAGGGCCGAGGTGACGGGAGTGAGCGCGGTGATCCAGAACGCCAGCCCGTTTACCTACTTTCGCGGCCGCCGCATCGACATCGCCGAGGGCGCCGAGCTACACGGCTCCACCCTCTCGGCCGGCGTGCTCAAGCGCGCCAGCCCGGTGGACATACCCACCCTGCTGTGGCGGATCTTCTCCCAGACCGCCCGCGTGCCCCGCCACCGCCAGATCGAGGCCTTCGAGGAGCTCGAGCGGGCGCGCATCCGCAGCGCCGACGGCCGGCCGCTTCCCCTGCAGGTGGACGGCGACTACATCGGCGAGGTAGACGAGGCCGAATTCGGGGTGCGCTCCGACGCGCTGACCATCGTCTCCTGAGGCGGCTTGCCCGGCCCTGGCCGCGGCGAGGGCGCCTAGCGGGGCGTGACCCGGTAGGCGTCGAAGACGGCGTCGACGTTGCGCAGGCGGTTGATGGTGCCCTTGAGGCTCTGGGTGTCGGGGACCTCGACCACGAAACGGTTCTTGACCATGGGGGGGTTGGCCAGGCAGCGCGCCTCGATGATGTTGATGCCCGCCTCGGAGAACGTGCGGGAAAGGTCCTCGAGCAGCCGATGCCGGTCCCAGGCGTCCACCTGCAGCTCGACCTTGAACGAGGTCTCGTGGTCACCCTCCCAGGCCACCGGCGTGAAGCGGTCCGGGTTGCGCGCCAGCGCCCGTGCGTTGCGACAGTCCTTGCGGTGGATGGTGATCCCCCGACCGAGCGAGATGTATCCCACGATCAGGTCCCCGGGCACCGGCCGGCAGCACTTGGCCAGGCGCAGCATCACGTCGTCGACGCCCTCCACGCGGATTCCATACTGGCTGGAGAAGGTCGTGGGGCGCCGCCGCACGCGCTGGGGGCTGAGCAGCTCGGCGGCGGCGGTGCGGCGCTCGTCGGCCGACTCGCCGTGCTTGAGCCGCTGCATGACCTTGTTGACGACGACCTTGGCCGAGATCTTGGCCCCGCCCAGGGCGATGTAGAAGTCCTCGCCCTTGCGGAAGCCCATCTCGCGAATGACGTCGGCGAGCAGCGGGGAGCCGACGATCCGTTGGGCGGGGAGGCCTTGCTTGCGCAGGTGCTCCTGCAGCAGCTCGCGCCCGGCGTGTTCGGTGTCCTGGCGCGACTCGGCCTTGAACCACTGCTTGATCTTGTTGCGGGCGCGCGTGGTCTTGACCACCGCCAGCCAGTCGCGTGACGGCCCGCGTTCGCGCTTGGAGGTGAGGACCTCGACGATGTCACCCGACTTGAGCTCGTAGTGGAGGGGGACGATCTTGCCGTTGACCTTGGCCCCCACGCAGCGGTGGCCCACGTCGGTGTGGACCTCGTAGGCGAAGTCCAGGGGCGTGGCGCCGGCTCCCAGGGACTTGACCTCGCCCTTGGGCGTAAAGACGAAGACCTCGTCCTCGACCAGGTCGACCCTCAGGTTCTCCATGAACTCCTTGGGGTCAGAGAGCTCCTGCTGCCAGTCGAGCATCGAGCGCAGCCACTTGAGCTTGGCGTCGTCGGGCTCGCCGGCGGACCGCCGGACCGCGCCCAGCTGCTTGTAGGTCCAGTGCGCCGCCACGCCGAACTCGGCCATCTCGTGCATCTCGCGGGTGCGGATCTGGATCTCCAGCGGGCGACCCTCGGGCCCGATCACCGTGGTGTGCAGCGACTGGTAGAGGTTGAACTTGGGCATGGCGATGAAGTCCTTGAACCGCCCCGGCAGCGGCTTCCACAGCGAGTGCACCACCCCCACCGCGCCGTAGCAGTCTTTGACCGAGTCCACGATCACGCGCATCGCGGTCAGGTCGTAGATCTCGTTGAACTCGCGGCCCTTGCGGGTCATCTTCGAGTAGATCGAGTAGAAGTGCTTGGCGCGCCCGGAGATCTCGGCGTGGATGCCGAGCTTCTCCAGCTCGCCCAGCAGGTAGGCGCCCGCGCTGCCCACATAGCGCTCGCGATCGTCGCGCTGCTGGGCGACCAGGCCCTTGATCTCTTGGTACTTGCGCGGGTGAAGCCCGGCGAAGGCCAGGTCCTCGAGCTCCCACTTGATGGCGTGGATACCCAGCCGGTGGGCCAAGGGGGCGTAGATCTCCAGGGTCTCCTTGGCCTTGTCGATCTGCTTCTGCTTGGGCAGCGCCTCGAGCGTGCGCATGTTGTGGAGGCGGTCGGCCAGCTTGATGAGGATGACCCGGACATCCGAGGCCATCGCCACCATCATCTTGCGGTAGTTCTCGGCCTGGGCCTCGTCGCGGGAGAGGAACGTGATCCCGGTCAGCTTGGTCACGCCGTCGACCAGCGAGGAGATCTCGTCCCCGAAGCGCTCGCGCACCTCGGCCAACGACGCCGAGGTGTCCTCCACCGTGTCGTGCAGCAACGCGGCGCACAGGGTCTCGGTGTCCAGGCGCAGACCGGCGCAGATCTTCGCCACCCCGACCGGATGCACGATGAACTCCTCGCCCGAGCGTCGGCGCTGGTCGGCGTGGTGCTCGCAGGCGAAGACGAAGGCGTCCTCGACCCGCTCGCGGTCGACGTCGACGACCGAGCCATCGGCGTGCTCGCCGATGATCGCGAACAGGTCGCCCAGCAGCCGGCGCTCCAGGGGCAGCAGGTCCGCGCGCTCCACGGTGACGGTCGTCGTGGTCTCCGCCACCCGGTCCACCGGCGCGCGCAAGGAGGTGCGTGTCGCGCCGTTGCCGTCCGGCGGCGTGCCCTCGCTCGCCCCGGCCGGATCGCCGTCAGTGCGCGTCGCCTGCACGGCAGCGGCCTCGTCGACCGGGGCGCGGGTGCGCCGCTTCTTGGCCGCGCCAGCGCGGGCCGGCGGGTCGGGGGCGCTCAGGCCGCCCTTGCTGTCGGCCGGTTCAGAAATTGGTGTCCCTCGTGTAGTCGCTTCTCATAGGCCCGGAAGGCCTCCGAGCGCTCCAGGGCGGTGCGCTCGGCGGCCGGGACGGTCACCCGGTCGCGCCCGGGGTCGGGGATCACGAGGTCCAGCTCGGCGAGCACCCGCAGCAGCCGGCCCGCCAGCGCGGGCGATCTGGGCTGAGGGCCATCTCCCCGAAGCGTCGCCTCGAGCCCATCTCCCTCCGCGCCCTCCGTGGCGCGCAGCGCCCGGTAGAGCGCGGTCAGCGACGGCCGGAGACCGTACTCCAGATGATGGATGTCTATGGCAAAGCCTAGCTCAGCCTCCCCCCAAGCCAGATGGGTCCACTGGCCGGGATAACCGACCGCCAGGGCCGCCTCGGCGCCCGCCCACGCCGGGGGGTCGAGCGCCACCAGATGGGTGGCCGGCGCCGCGATCTCGGGATCGCGCTCGAGCGCTCCGTGGGAGCACAGGGAAAAGCCACCCAGCCGGGGGCGCAGATGGTCAAGTCGCCGGCGGGCGTCGCAGCAGACGACGAGCACGTCCTCCCCGCTTCCCACCAGCCGCGAAATCGTGGCCGCCGGGCCGCGCCCGCGACGGTCGATCACCCGCCCGCGCGGCGAGGCCGGGCCGGCGTGATCGTTCCCCGCCGCGCCGGGCAGCGGCGCTCCCAGCTCCCGCCAGACCGCTTCCAGGTAGGGCCCCTCAGCTTCGGCGCAGACGATCGGCGCCGGGCGACAGGCGAGCGCCCGGCGCAGGACCAGGCGCGGCTCAACCGTTCCGTTCCACTCGCCGGCGCTCAGGCCGAACGTGGCGTCGACCGGACCATCGGCGCACCCGGGTGGGAGTCGTCCGCCGGTCCCGAAGGCGACGGCGCGGGCGCGGGCGCCCCCCGACCGGACGGTAAAGCGCACGTGCTTTCCCTCGCCCATCGAGCGCGCGTCCTCGAGCTGGGCGGCGGGCACGAGCAGCGAGACCTGGGGATTGCCCATGCCGAACGGGCCCAGGCGGTCGAGCTCCTCGGCGAGCTCGAGCCCCAGGTCCTCCCCCGAGACCACGGCGTCGACACGCTCGGTGGGCCGGAGCATTTCGGCGGTGAGCGCGGCCTCGGCGTGGGCGGTGAAGGCGGCCCGGAAGGCCTCGATGCGCCCGGCCTCGACCTCCACACCCGCCGCGGCGCGGTGACCGCCGTAGCGCGCGAGGTGCTCGCGGGCGGCGTCCAGCCCGGCGAGCAGGTCAAAGCCGGGGATGCTGCGCCCCGATCCCCGGCCTCGGCTCGGGCCTTCGGGTCGCGGGGACTCGAGGGCGATCAACACCGCCGGGCGGTGATGGCGCTCGACGATGCGCGAGGCGACGATCCCCACCACGCCGGGATGCCAGCCCTCGCCGGCCAGCACGTAGGCGGGGCGCTCGCCGGCCTCGGCCACCTGGCGCTCGGCCTCGAACAGGATCCGGGTCTCGGTGTGACGGCGCTCGGCGTTGGCCTGGTCGAGCTCGAGCGCGATCTCCCCGGCGCGCCGCTCGTCGGTGCACAGCAGCAGCTCGACCCCGGCGTCGGCGCGGTACAAGCGCCCGGCGGCATTGATGCGCGGGGCCAGCCGAAAGCCGACGGCGCGGGTGTCCACCGCGCCCGGGTCGACCTGGGCGACGCGCATGAGGGCGCGCAGACCGGGGCGCGCGGTGGCGGCCACGGCGCGCAGGCCCTCGCGCACCAAGCGCCGGTTCTCGTCCCGCAGCGCCACCAGATCGGCCACCGTGGCCAGGGCGACGAGGTCCAGGTCGCGCTCGGCGTCCCCCGCGTCGCCTCCGGCCGCGGCGAGCAGGGCGGCGACGAGCTTGTGCGCCACGCCGGCGGCGCACAGCTCGGGGCAGGGATATCCGCCTAGCGCCGGGTGCACGATCGGTGCCTCGGGCAGCGCTCGGTCGGCCCGGGGGGAGTGATGGTCGGTGACGACCACCTCCATGCCGGCCGCGCGGGCGGCCGCCACCTCCGCTACCGCCGTGATGCCGCAGTCGACGGTCACCAGCAGGCGCGTCCCGCGCGCGGCGAGCGCCTCGACCGTCTCCTCGCGCAGGCCGTAGCCGTCCTGGAGGCGGCCGGGGATGTGCCAGTCCACGCGCGCGCCCAGGCGGCGCAGGGCTCCGACCACGATCGCGGTGGCGCATACCCCGTCGACGTCGTAGTCGCCGTGGATGGTGATCGCGTTGCCCGCGTCGAGGTGGCGCATCAGCGTCTCGACGGCGACGTCGATGCCGGCGAACGCCTCAGGGGGATGGCGCTCGTCGGCGGCCAGCCACCCGCGGGCGACCGCCGGGTCGCCGAGCCCACGGCGCACCAGCACCTCGGCCGCGATCGGGCCGACGCCCAGCTCGGCGCTCAGCCGCTCGGCGGCGGCGGTGTCGTACGGCGGGATCTCGAGGGTGGCTGGGGGCTCGGGTGCAGGCACGCGGCGAGCGTATGCCCGCCCCCCGACGGAATCGGCGCCGCGCGGCGTGAGCGGCAAGGCCCGCCAGGGCGGGCTCCCACTGCTCGGTACAGTGCCAACGTGTCAGTCCTGGCTGGCTCCTGGAGCTGGGCTTGGCGTCTGCGTCGGCGCCTCGCCAACAACGTCAGGCCTCCCCGCAGCTGGGAGCAGAGCCATGCCCAGTGGATGGCCGAGCGCGTCCCCGGCCGCTCGTTTGCCGACATCGGCGGCCTGTACGGCGCCGACGGGGCGACCGCGTTTGCCGCGGAGGACCTCGGCGCGAGCGAGGTGACCTGCTTTGACGCGGGCGATCCGGACCTTTGCGGCTTCGCCGAGTTGCACCGCACCCGCGGCTCCCGAGTGCGCTTCGTTCAGGGCGACCTCGAGGATCCGGAGAGCGTTAGCCGCATCGGGATGCACGACATCGTGTGGTGCACCGGGGTCATCTACCACTCGCCCAGCCCGGCCCGTCAGCTCATGTACCTGCGCGAGATCACCCGCGAGTGGCTGTACCTGAGCACGATGACCATCCCTGAGCTCCCGGGCTTTCCTCAGGCCTGCATCTACTACCCGGGGCTCGACGAGCGTGCCCGCAAGCCGTTTGCGGCGGGCTATCGCTGGGCGGGGGGTGGCGGGACCGAGATGATCGGCGTCGGCTCGCCGATCGACGCTACTCCCATGCGCGGCCACGCCAACTGCTGGTGGGGCATCACCCGGTCGGCGCTCTGGGCCATGCTCGCCACGGCCCGTTTCGAGCTCGTCGAGGAGCGCCGCATCTTCCCGTCGCCGTTCTTCACCGAGATCGTCGCGCGGCCAGCTCCCACCGCTCCCATGCTCCCCCCGCTGTCCTATTTTCGCGAGCGCGGCGATGCTCGCGAGCGCGGCGACGAGCGGCCTCCGTTCGAGGGCTATTACGAGCGGCAGGGTCCCCGGCCGCCGGCTCGCTAGCCGGGGAGACGGCCGCCCCGGGCGCTACCTGTGCGCCCGCAGCTGGCGCTCGTGGCGGATGCCCTGGGCGTAGGCGATCGCCATGCCCAGGAGCGCACCGGGCACCGCATAGAGCGCGGTCTGCAGGTGGGTGGCGCGGCGCCCGGGAATGGTCAGTGCGCCGTGGGCGCCGAGGTTGACGATGAGCCCGATGACGATCGCGCCGACCAGCGCGGCCACGAAGGCGCCCACGATCCCTCCCCAGAAGCGGTCGGGCAGGAAGATCGTGAAGTGCCACAGGGCCAGGCCCATCATCACCCAGGCCAGGAGCCCCATCAGCGCGTCCTTCCGTGACGGCGGTTGCGGCCGCGGCGCTTGGCCTTGGGCCGGGCGGCGCGGTCGCCGGTCTTGGGCATGACCACGTCCTCCGGGCGCAGGTCATCGGCGGGTCCCGGGGCGCCGTCGGCGCCGTCCGCCCTGTCGGCGCCGTCGGGCGCGCCGTCGCCGCTCTCGGGCTCGGGCTCGAGACCGGCGCGCTTGGCGACCTCGGCGGGGGCGGTGGCGGCCCGTCCCCGGCGCCCGCGGCGTCCCCGCGCCGGCGCCGCCGGCTCGTCGACGTCGAGGTCGGCGACCAGCTCCTCGAACTCCTCCCGAGAGACCTGCTCCTGGTCGGGGTCGGGGGCGGTCAGGCGTCCCCGCCGGCGGCGACGCGGCTCGGTCGGCGAAACGTCGGCGGGTGCGCCGGTGCTCACTTCGGCGTAGGCGGGCACGACGCCGAGCTCGCGCTGTATGCGCCGGCGGCGAGCGGTGTAGACGGGCTCGCGCTCCTTCCAGTGGGTGAGCACCGGCGAGGCAATGAAGATCGAGGAGTAGGCACCGGAGGCGACCCCGACCAGCAGCGCGAAGGCGAAGTCCTTGAGGGTCTGGCCGCCGAACAAAAGCAGGCTGGCCACGGGCAGCAGGGTGCAGAACGTGGTCGCCAGCGACCGGGTGAGCACCTCGGCCATGGAACGGTTGACGATTTGCGAGAAGGCGGCGCGAGGCATGCGGGGAACGTTTTCGCGCACACGGTCAAAGACGATGATCGTGTCGTAGAGCGAGTACCCGAGGATGGTGAGCAACGCCGCGACCGTCGACGTCGTCACCTCCCGGCCGGTGAGGGAATAGACGCCCGAGGTGATGAGCAGGTCGTGCATCAGGGCGATCAGCACCGGCACGGCGTACTTCCACTCAAAGCGCAGCGCGATGTAGATCGAGATCACCAGCAGCGAGGCGATGATGGCGATCACCGCCGTGTTGGCCACCGTCCGTCCGAACGTGGGTCCGATCGACTGGTTGGAGAAGTTCTGGGTGCCGAAGCGCTGGTCCAGGCCGCCCTTGACCTTGGCGACCTTGTCGGGCTGGAGCGTGCGGGTGGAGATCTGGAACCCGTTGCCTCCCACGCCCTTGCCGCTCACCTTCTGGATCTGGGCGTCGGGATAGCCCGCCGCCTTCATCACGTCCCGGACCTGGTTCTCGGTGGCGGGCTTGACCAGGGCGGTCTGGATGCGCGTGCCCGACTCGAAGTCGATCCCGAAGTTCAGCCCCTTGCCCGCCACTGCCAGGGAGCCGATCAGCAGGATCGTCCCCGACAGCGAGAAGAACCAGCGCGAGGCGCCCATGAAGTCATAGCGCCAGCGTCGCCGCTGGGGTCCGGCCCCCAGCGCGCTGGGATGAGTGATCAGGCGCGAGCGTCCCATCGAGCCCAGGGCGGCTTGGGTGGCCAGCACGGCGGTGAACAGGGAGGCCAGCGTTCCGATGCCCAGCGTCAGCGCGAAGCCCTTGACTCCCGCGGTGGCGAGCATGAACAGGATGAACGCGGTCATGAACGTGACCACGTTGGCGTCGATGATCGCGGCGAACCCGCGCTTGTAGCCCGCGGCGATGCCGGCGGCCACCGATCTCCCCGACCGGATCTCCTCCTTGACCCGCTCGAAGATAACGATGTTGGCGTCGGCCGCCACCCCGATCGTCAGGATCAGCCCCGCGATGCCCGGGAGGGTGAGGGTGATCGGGATGAGCTTGATCAGCCCGTAGAAGTACAGGGCGTAGATGCCCAGCGCCCCGACCGCGATCGCGCCCAGGACGCGGTAGAACAGCAGCAAGAACAGCGCCACCACCGCGAGGCCGACCAGGCCGGCGAGCAGGCCCTGGTTGAGCGCCTGCTTGCCCAGCGTGGCCGACACCTGTGACTGAGAGATCAGCGCCAGCTTGATCGGCAGCGCGCCGCTGCGCAGCAGGTTGGCCAGGGTCTGGGCGGAGTCGATCGTGAACCCGCCCTCGATCTGCGAGCCGTTGGCGGCGTCGATCCCGTCCGGGTTCTGCTTGAAGTCGATGTAGGGGACCGAGATCAGCTTGCCGTCCAGCACGATCGCGAAGTGCTGGAAGACCGCCTGCGCGGGAGTGCCCGGGAGCTGCAGCGACTCGCCCCGCTGGGCGATCTCACGCGTGACCTTCTGCCAGGTCGACTTGCCCTTGTCGGAGAAGTTAAAGGTGACGATCGGCGCCCCGGTGCCACCCGCTCCGTTGTCAAAGCTCTGCTGGGGGTCCTTGATGTCGGTGCCCCGCAGCGCCGGGTCGTCGTTGAGGACGTAGTAGGTGTTGGGCGTGCCCTTGGCCGCGTTGTCGCCCTTGAACGCCTGCACCACCACCGTGCCGGGCTTTACCTCCACCACCCTGCTACCGGGTGGGGCGGGCGCCTCGGCGACCAGGTTGGCCCGGCTGTCCTCGGGACCCCGTAGCACCGACTTGGTCTTGTCGTCGACTAGGTAGTAGGTCCCGTTCGTCGACTCGTTGGGACGCTCGACCGCCGCCCGCTGCGAGCCGCGGATCACCGCGTCATACAGCGACAGGCCGCTCTGGACGTCGCCCGCGCCCTGGCCCCCGGTCACCGACGCATCGGTGGGCGCCGGCTTGCCGTTGGCTCCGATGACGTTGGGCTCCCAGTCGTAGAAGAACAGCTGAGCGGTCTGGCCGACCTGCTCCTCGGCGCGCTGGGCGTTCTTTACGTCGGGCAGGTCGACGACGACCTGGTTGGAGCCCGAGCGCTGGATCTCGGGCTCGGCCACGCCGAGCTGGTCCACCCGCGAGCGCATGATCTCGATCGCGCGGTCGAGCGCGTCGCCGGTGACCTGGGACTGCTTGGTGGGCTTGCCCTGGTAGACAAGCTCGACGCCGCCCTTGAGGTCGAGGCCAAGACGCGTCTTTTTCGACTTGACCACGCCCGGAATCCCGGTCACGATCACCAGCGAGGCGAGGATCAGGCCCGCCACGGTCAGGAGGACGAGGATGTTGCGGCGGCGGTCGGTCATCGGCGGGAGGCCAGCTGCCCGGGCTTGACGTTAGCGCGCCGGGGTGAGGACCAGCAAAAGGCCGCCGTCATCGTCGTAGGCGGGAAACAGGTCGGCGGTGGCCCGCGCCTCGAGATCGCCCTCGGCCTTGACCGACACGGGCTTGGATAGTTGGCGCACGCCCCACTCCAGGACCGTGCGCACATGGTCGTCGCCGTTGGGGAACTGAAGGCCCAGCACCTCGGAGACCGGCCGACCGATCAGCTGCTCGTCGTGCAGGCCGGTGAGCTCAAACGAGCCGCGGCCGCAGCCGATCACCCGGCCCTCGCGGTCGCACACGAAGAAGGCGGCGTCGGGCGCCGGGTAGTAGTCATCGAGCAGCTCGAACAGGATCGCGTACCCACAGTTCGCGCACCCCTTGGGTTCGCGTCGAAACCCGGCGGTGCGCTCCGCCTCGCTGCTGCGGTGCCCACAGTTGGGGCAGATGAAGGGGTGTGCCATGGCGTGAAAGAGTAGTCCGCGCCGGGCGCTGGACCGCCTGCCGGGGACCCCACGCCGGCGAGACGCGACCGGCCGCTGGGGCCCGACGCCGGGGAGATCGCCGGCCGCGGGCGCCAGCTATTCAGAACAACGCCGGTTCGCGCGGGGGCTCGAGCCCGAGGTGAGCGAACCCCTGGGCGGTGGCCGCCCGCCCGCGCGGAGTGCGCTTGAGCAGGCCGCTCTGGAGCAGGTAGGGCTCATAGACGTCCTGGATCGTGTCCTGCTCCTCACCCACCGCGATGGCCAGGGTGGACAGCCCCACCGGCCCGCCGCCATGCTTCTCGCAGATGGCCCGCAGGATCTCGCGATCCAGGCGGTCCAGCCCCAGGTGGTCGACCTCGAGCAGGTCGAGCGCGGCCCCAGCCACCTGGGCGGTGACCACGCCGTCGCCGCGAACCTGGGCATAGTCGCGCACACGCTTGAGCAGCCGGTTGGCCACCCGCGGGGTACCACGGCTGCGCGCGGCGATCGCCTCGGCCCCGTTGTCCCGCAGCTCGACGGCGAGGATCGCCGCCGAGCGCCGGACGATCGCCGCGAGCTCGCTCACCCCGTAGGTCTCCAGGCGCAGCTGGATCTCAAAGCGCTCGCGCAGGGGCGTGCTGAGCAGACCGGTGCGGGTGGTCGCGGCGACCAGGGTAAACGGCGGCAGGGGCACGGTCACCACCCGGGCGCCCGCCCCGGCGCCCACCGTGATGGGCAGCGCCTGGTCCTCCATCGCCGGGTAGAACGCCTCCTCCAGGGCGCGCGGCAGGTGGTGCATCTCGTCGATGAAGAACACGCTGCGCGGCTCGAGCGCCGCCAGGAAGGCGGCGATGTCCGCCTTGCGCTCGAGCGCCGGCCCGGCGGTAGCGACGAAGTCGACCCCCAGCTCGGCGGCCACGATCTGGGCCAGCGAGGTCTTGCCCAGCCCCGGGGGCCCGGACAGGAGCACGTGGTCGAGCGCGCGGCCCTCGGCTTCAGCGGCCTCGATCGACACCTCCAGCTGGTCCTTGATGCGAGCCTGGCCGATGAAGTCCTCCAGCCGGCGGGGGCGCAACGAGCGGTCGAGCTCGTCTTCCTCGACCAGGTAGGGCGTCTGGATTCGGGCCTCGGAGGTCATCGTCCTTGGCGGCCTCGACCGTTGGCGGGCGCCTCGGCCTCAGGGCGAGCGCCGGCGCCGGCGCCGCGCTCCCCGCCGGAACGGCGCAAGGCGTCGGCGATCAGCTCCTCGGGCGAGTCGCCCTCGGCGTCGCGCAGCAGGGCGTCGGCCTCGACCGGCGTCAGACCCAGTTCCAGCAGACCCTCCCGCGCCACCCGGCCCGGCCCGTCGGCCCGGGTGACGACGATCGGGTCCCCGCCCCCGACCTGCTCGGCCACGCGCTCGCGCAACTCGACCACGATCCGTTCGGCGGTGCGCTTGCCCACCCCGGGGGCCGACTGAAAGCGACTGGCGTCTCCGGCCGCCAGCGCGGCCAGCAGATCGGCCGGGCGCCCGGCCGACAGCACGCCCAGCGCCACCTTGGGTCCCACCTTCTGGACCGAGATCAGCATCAGGAACAGCTCGCGCTCGGCCGCGCTGTAAAACCCGTAGAGCTGCAGGGCGTCCTCGCGCACCACCAGGTGCGAGTGCAGCGTGGCCTGCCCACCCACCGGCGCCAGGTGGCTGAGGGTCTCGGCCGACACCGACAGCCGGTAGCCCACCCCGCCGCACATGAGCACGACGTGGTCCTCGCCGCGCGCGGCGACCTCGCCGCGCACCAGGGCGATCATCGCTTGCCCCGCGCGTCGGGCGTCTTTCGCGGCGCCCCCCGGCGGCGGGCGATGCGGATCGGGCTGGCGCCCCGTCGCGTATCGGGGTGGTCGGCGACCGCGGCGGCCAGCGGCGCGCGGTGCACGTGGCAGATCGCCACCGCCAGGGCGTCCGCGGCGTGGTCGGCGCCGGGCGCTTGGGGCAGCCCGAGCAGCGTGGCGACCATGCGTGCCACCTGCTCCTTGGGCGCGCGGCCGTTTCCGCACACCGCCGCCTTGACCTGCTGCGGGGTGTAGGAGGCGCAGGGGACGTCGCGCTGGCCGGCCGCCAGGACGGCCACCCCCCGGGCCTGGCCCACCGCGAACGCGCTGCCGGCGTTCTGGCCGAAGTACAGCTCCTCGAGGGCCATCGCCCCGGGCGTGTGCTCGTCGATGAGGTCGAGCAGGCGCTGGTGGACCAGCGTCAGGCGCCGCTCGGGGGCGAGCTCTGAGCGCGTTTGGATCACCCCGCCGTCGAGCGCGGCGAGCCGGCCGCTGCGGCGTACCACCACGCCGTAGCCGGTGTTGGCGATGCCGGGATCGATGCCGAGCACGATCATGGCTCGGGATTCTGCGCCCGACCCCGGACGCCTGCCCGGTGGCGGCCTTCATGCGTAGGCTCATGGTCATGGGCAAGCTGACGGTGGACTTCGAGGCCGAGGGGCCCCCGGGGCGGCCGGGAGGGCCGATCGCGCCCCGGGCCCGGGCTCTCGGCTCGGTGAGCACGCCGAGATGAGCGCCGGGACCGCGCCTCAGCCCCCGCCGGACGCGCAGGCCCTGACCGTTCTCATGCCCGTGTTCAACGAGCGCGCCACCGTGGCGCGAGCCATCGAGCGCCTGCTCGAGGTGGAGCTACCCGCCCCTCTGGCCGAGCTGGTGGTCATCGACGACGGCTCCACCGACGGGTCACGGGAGCTGCTGGCCGAGACGACGTGGCCGGCGCCAGTGCGGGTGGTCCACCGGGAGGACAACGGCGGCAAGGGGGCCGCGGTGCGCACCGGTCTGACCCACGCCACGGGAGGGTTGGTGGCGATCTTCGACGCCGACCTCGAATACGACCCCGCCGACCTGCCCGCGCTGCTCGAGCCGCTGCTGGCCGGTGAGACCAACGTCGTCTTCGGCGCCCGGGGGTTCCGTTCGCACTCGGCCTACGGCTTCTGGTACGTGCTCGGAAATCGGGCCGTGACGTTCGCCGGCAACGTCCTCTACAACACCTGGATGTCGGACATCATGTGCTGCCTGAAACTCATGCGCACCGACCTCCTGCGCTCGTTGCCCCTGCGCGAAGGGGGCTTTGCCATCGAGCCCGAGCTCGCCGCGCGCGTGCTGCTCGCCGGTGAGCGCATCTACGAGGTGCCGGTCTCCTACCGCGCGCGCTCGCGCGAGGAGGGCAAGAAGCTCACCGCCTTCGACGGCGTGCGCGTGCTCGCCACCCTCGTGCGCTGCCGGGTGAGCTGACCCGCGCCGGCTCGTGCGCGAGCACCGGCTCGCGCAGGTAGGCGTCCAGCGCCTCGCCGGCGGTGAATATCTCCTCCGTGAACGAGAACGACTCCCGCCACCACAGGGCCGCTACGCGCTGGGTGGGCGAGAGCCGGGCCAGGAAGGCGGCGCTCAGATGGCGATCGGCTCGCGCGTGCAGGTGGTGAGGCTTGTGCACGAAGCGGATGGCGCCCTCGTCGACGTCGCACAGCCAGCGGTGGTGGCTCCAGCCCGCCCACTGGGCCCCGTCGACGCCCAGACTCTGCTCCTCCAGGCGCGAGGGCACCTCGATGTAGCCGGCGCGAGCCACCCGCGTGAGCTCGGCGCACACCCATAGCGGGTCGCGGAGGTCCTCTAGCGTCTGCGCGCACACGGCGAAGTCGAACTGGCGCTCGGCGAACGGCCACGGCTGGCGATCGCAGATGTCGCGCTGCACCCAGGTGTCGGGGCCAAAGCGCTCCTCGACGCTCTCGCGGTCGTAGTCGTAGAGGCCGCGGGTGGCATGGGGGTGCAGGTCGATCACCCAGTCGGCGCGGGGGAACGGCTTGGCCCAGCCACCCACGTCGAGCACCAGGCTCCGCTCGCCGACCTCGCGCAGGATGCGCTCCGCGCTCTGCTCAAGCACCGTCGGACCCGGCCAGCAGCTCGCGGTAGAGCGCGGCGTAGGCGTCGACGCAGCGGTCGATCGAGAATTCCTCGGCGCGCGCCCGGCAGGCCGCGGCGCACGCCGGGTCGCGGGACAGCTCGAGCGCCTCGAGCAGGGCGCGGGCCACGGCGGAGGGATCCTCGCCGCAGAACAGTCGACCGACCTCGGGGCGATCGACCAGCTCGTGGACGGCGCCGCGGTCTGAGCCCACCACCGGCGTGCCGCAGGCCAGCGCCTCGGCCACCACCAGCCCGAAGGCGTCGCTGCGCGACGGAAGCGCCGCGATCCAGGCGCGGCGATAGGCCTCGGGGAGCAGACCGGGGTCGGGGTCCATCAGCTCCACCCCGGGCTCGGAGGCCACGGCCGCAGCCAGCCGGGCGTCGTTCGGGCGCTGGAGCACCAGCTGCGCGTCGGGGTGGGCCCGGCGCACCTGGGGCAGTGCCGCGACCAGCAGCCCGACCCGCTTCTCGGGGACCTCGAGGGGGGCGGTGCACACGATCCGCGGAGCCGGAGAGCGCTCGCCGCCGGGCAAGAAGGCGCGGAGGTCGACGCCGGGGCTGATGACCCGGGCGGGCACGCCGAGGGAGCGGGTGAACTCCTGGGCGGCGGTGCGCGAGAGCGCCACCACCGCGTGGCAGCCGCGAACGGCGCTGAGCATGCACTGAAGCCGAAAGCGGCGCGCCACCAGCCACTGGCGGTCGGGGATCCCCATGAAGCTGAAGATCGCCGGGCGGCCGTGCCAGCGAGCCCAGCGGGCGGCGGCCAGGGCGTCGGGGGCGTGGGAGGCGTGGGCCAAGTCGGGAGCGGCGCGGCGCAGCGATAGGAAGCTGGCCGGCACGTGCGTGAGGTGCTCCTCCCAGCCGCGGCGGGTCAGCCGGGCGTCGGGCGGGCGCCAGTGGCGGGTCACCATCAGGCCGTCCTCCACGCTCGTACGCGGCCACCCCGGGTGGCTGGTGAGCAGCCGGGGCTCGTGCCCCCGGGCGATCAGGCCGGCGGCCAGGTCGCGGAACATGCGCTCGGCGCCGCGCCGGACCTCGGGCCAGGTGCACGGGCTGAGCAACGCCACGCGCAGCCCGCGCCCACTGACCGCCGAGCCGGTCACCGCCGCGGAGCGCAGGGGTTCGACCGGGCGCGAGTCGCCATCATGGGGGCCATGGCCGACCCCGGTCTCGCCGATCGCATCGACCTGGGCGACCGGTCGCTTCGCCAGCTCACGGCGCGCGGCGCTGTGGTCAACGGCGTCTATCTGATCGGCTTCTACTCGCTGTCGCTGCTGCGCGGGTTCGTGGTGGCCGCGTTCCTGTCGCTGAGCCAGTACGGCGTATGGGGAATCCTGGCCATCGCGCTGGGGACCGTGCTGCAGCTCAAGCAGGTCGGGATCGGCGACAAATATATCCAGCAGTCCGACGCCGACCAGGAACGCGCTTTCCAGCAGGCGTTCACCCTCGAGCTGGCGTTGTCGGCCGGGGTGGCGGCGGCGATGGCGCTGCTGGTCCCCGTGCTGGCGCTGGCCTACGATCACCCGGAGTTCATCGCCCCCGGGCTGGTGCTGGCGCTGGCGCCGCTCGGCGCGGCGCTGCAGGCGCCGGTGTGGGTCTTTTACCGGCGCCTGGACTTCGTCCGTCAGCGTCGGCTGCAGGCGGCCGATCCGCTGGTGGCGTTCGCGGTCACCGTGGGCCTGGCGATCGCCGGCGCCGGCTACTGGAGCCTGGTGGTGGGGACGCTGGCCGGAGCGTGGGTGGGCGCGCTGGTCGCCCTGCGGTCGTGTCCCTATCGCCTGGCTCTGCGCTGGGAGCGGGTGCGGGTCCGGGAGTACGCGAGCTTTTCCTGGCCGCTGTTCGCCGCCGGCCTGGCGCCGGTGGTCATGGCCCAGAGCTCGGTGCTGGCCGGCCAGCAGGCGCTCGGGCTGGCCAGCGTCGGCGTGATCGTGCTCGCGGGTTCGATCTCGGACTACGCAAACCGGGTGGACTCGATCCTCACCGAGACCCTGTACCCGTCGATCTGCGCCGTCCGCAGCCGGGTGGACCTGCTGCTGGAGACGTTCGTGAAGTCCAACCGTCTCGCGCTCATGTGGGGTATCCCGTTCGGGGTCGGCCTGGCGCTCTTTGCCCCCGACCTGGTCGATTTCGTGCTCGGGTCGCGCTGGCGGCCGGGCGTGCACCTGATCGAGGCGTTCGGGGTGATCGCCGCCGCCAACCACATCGGCTTCAACTGGGACGCGTTCTACCGCGCGCGCGGCGACACACGCCCGATCGCGGTGTGGAGCCTGGCGCTGCTGGGCACCTTCCTGGCCTGCGCGCTTCCGCTGCTGATCCTGGAGGGTCTGGACGGCTTTGCCGTGGGAATGGCGGTGACGACGCTGGTCAGCCTGATCGTGCGAGCGCTCTACGCCAAGGCCCTGCTGCCGGGGCTGCGGCCGGTGGCGCACGCCGTCCGGGCGCTGGCCCCCACGGTCGCGCCGGTAGCGCTCGTGCTCGCCGCGCGTGCGCTGGAGCACGGGCCGCGCGGCCCGGGGGCCGCCCTGGGCGAGCTCGGGGCGTACCTGGCGGCCACCGTGGTGGCCACCTTCGCCTTCGAGCGACGCCTGCTGCGCGAGGTCGCGGGTTACCTGGTGGGCGGGGGGCCGAGGTCGGCGCCGCTCACGCCCGGCGAGGCGCCGCTCTAGTCCTACACTGCCGGCGGTGGACGTACTCGCTCGGGCCGACCAGCTGAGCTGGTACCACGCCATCGAGCTAGCACCCGGGCGCGTCACCGACGGCATGTTCGATCTGCGCCCCTACGTGGCGCGCTACGGCCTGCCTGAGCGCATGGACGGCATGCGGGCGCTGGACGTCGGCACCTTCGACGGCTTCTGGGCGTTTGAGATGGAGCGCCGCGGGGCGCGTGAGGTGGTGGCCCTGGACCTCGAGCACGAGCCCGAGCTGGACTGGCCGCCGCGGCGACGCGGCGAGGCAGACACCTGCGCGGCCCGCGGGGACGGCTTCCGCGTGGCCCACGAAGCGCTGGGATCCTCGGTGCGGCGCGTCGAGGGCAACATCTACGAGGCCGACCCTGGCGAGCTGGGCACGTTTGACCTGGTGTTCTGCGGCTCGGTGCTCATCCATCTGCGCGACCAGCTGCTGGCGCTCGAGCGCATAGCCGACCTGTGCCAGGGGCGGTTCATCTGCGCCGAGGCCTACGACCCGCTGATCGAACTGCTCCCCGTTCCGGTGACCCGCTACCGGGCCGACCGGCCCAAGTCGGTGGTCTTCTGGGAGCCGAGCGCGCGGACCTGGAGGCGCATGTTGTGGACGGCCGGCTTTGACGACGTCGAGCAGCGGGCCCGGCTCAAGCTGCGCTCCCGGCGGGGCTTCTCGGTGCGCCACGTGGTCCTGCACGCGCGCCACGGTACGCCGCCCGCCGCCGCCTGAGGGGACCGCCCTAGACGAGCAGGGTGCGGTGGCGCGCGCTACCGCACACCAGCTCGGCGGTCTCGAGGACGTCGATGGCGACCCGCCCCGGCAGCTCGGAGATCGAGCGCGCGATGCCGCGGGCGCTGGCGCCCCGGTGCCCGAGGGACAGCGCCAGCCAGGGCAGGGCCAGCCCCCACGCCAGCTCCGAGCGGCGTATCAGCATCGGGGCGAGGGCCGCGGCGCACAGGGCGGCGTGCTCGCGCTTCCAAAACACGCGCGCGTAGACGGAGCGGCGGAGCACGGGATGGCGCTTGACCACGGCGGGCATGTCCTGCCATCGCCTGAGCGAGCGCAGGCGGGCCGGCAGCCAGGGAGCGTGCACGGCGTGGTAGACGAGCATCCCGGGCACGGGCACCTGCGCGGCCCCCTGGGCCCGGGCGCGCAGGGCCAGATCGGTGTCCTCCCCTACCGCCAGGCGCGGATCGAAGCCGCCGACTCGCTCGAGCAGGGCGCGGGGGTAGGCGATGTTGCACGTCTCCGCCCACACGGTGGGCGGCTCGACGGTCTGGCTCTGGGCCCAGGGCGCGCCCCGCAACACCGCGGCCTCGTCGGGATCGGCTGCCGTCCTGCCCTGCAGGACGGCACCCGGATGGGCTTGGGCGGCGGCGATCGCCCGCGCCACCCAGTCGGCGCTCGGACGGCAGTCGTCGTCGGTGAACAGGATCAGCGGGGCCGAAGCGGCGCGCCAGCCGGCGTCGCGCTTGGCCGCCGCCTGCTGGGTGTGGGCGGGGAAGGTCAGGTGCGAGAGTCGGCCCTCGTCGCGCAGGGGATGAGTGCGTAACAGCCGCTCGGTCTCGGGGCCGCGCGAGTCGTGGGCGACGATCACCTCTATTCGCTCGCCGGTGGCCTGGTCGGCGAGCGCGTTGAGCAGCCAGCGCAGCCGGACGGGGCGGTCGCGGGTGGCGACGACCACCGAAGCGGCGGGCCCGGTCACGGGCGCGGCTCTGTGCATTCGAGGATCGCGTGGCAGTAGGGCACGCGGGCGAGGTCGTGGCGGGTGCTCGCCACGACGTGATCGAAGCGCCCGCGGGCAAGGCCCGCATAGCCCTCGCTGCTGCGCAGGTGGCGGCCGCGATCCCGGAGGATGAGCCAGCGCGCCAGCGGCGACTCTCGGTCACCCAGGGCCGGGTCGATCGTGATCAGACGCCCAGACGACTTGAGGGCGTGCGCCGCCGAGGCCAGCATCGCCGCTCCCTCGCCGTCGTCGAGATGGTGCAACACGCCGATCGCGATCGCCGCGTCGAACGGCTCCTCGTCCTCCAGACGCAGCAGGCGCAGGTCTGCCCGCACGAAGCGACCCCGGCCGGCGTGCCGGGCCCGGGCGGCGGCCAGGTAGCGCTCGCTGTGGTCGACCCCCACGTACTCCACGGCGGGGAGCTCGGCGCGCACGTCACCAGGGCCGCAGCCGAGGTCCAGGACGCGCTCCCCGGGCGCCGGGCGAAGGTGCTCGGCGACCAGTACGCGCCGCACGCGGGCGGCTCCGAGCGCGCGCTGGAGCGCCGAGTAGACGCGCGCCGAGACGAGCACGCGCCGAGCATCCGGGGGCCCAGGCATCGCTGTTATTGTCGCCGCGCCCGCATGCCGCTGCCCCAATACGTCGCCGGGCTCGGGTTCTTCCTGGGCACGACAGCCGGGGTGGCGGTCGCCGCCTGGCTCACCCTTCGCCGGCGCTACGGGCACCTCGCCGGATCTCCCCGTGTGCTCGCCGGCGCGCTGCTGTTCACCCTCGGCGCCCTGGCCGTCCACGTGATCCCACTGGTGCTCGGAGTGCTGACGCGGGGAACCGTGCTCGCCGCCGCCGGGGTGCTCGCCGTCGTGGCCACACGCATCCCGGTCGGGCGTCCGGAGCCGCCCGCCAGGCGTCCGCGATCCCACGATCGCCGGGAGTCGGTCGCCATCGCCGCGTTGGCGGCGACCGGCGCCGTGGGATTCGAGCTGGCCCGTCTGCGTGGCCTGATCGCCCAGCAGCCGACGGACATCGACGTCCTCAACTTTCACCTGCCGGGCGTCGCACGCTGGATCCAGTCCGGCTCGCTGTGGCAGATCGACCAGCTCTTCCCCTACTTCGTCACCGGCTATTACCCCAACAACGGTGACACGCTCGTCCTGGGCGCCGTGTTGCCCTGGCGCCTGGCGGCCTTCGCCCGCCTGGTCGAGCTGCCGTTCTTCGCGCTCGCCGCCCTCGCGGTGTACGCGCTCGCCCGCGAGCTGCGTGCGCCGCGCTCGACGGCCGTCGCCTTCGCGGCCGCGGTGTCGGTGGTTCCCGCGCTCTCGGACTACGCGCTGGACGGCCTGCCCGACGTGGTCATGCTGTTCGCGTTCGTGACCGGGGTGGTGTTCGCCCTGCGCTACGAGCGCGAGGGCCGGCGCTCAGAGCTCGTGCTCGCCGGAGCGGCGCTCGGGGTCGCGGTCGGGACCAAGTGGTACGGCGTCACCTCGGCGGTCGCTCTGCTCGCGTGCTGGGGAGCCCTGGCGCTGGTGGCCCGGCGGGGCATCAAACGGGTCGCCCGCGACGGAGCGATCGTGGTCGGCGCGATCGCGGCGGCGGGCGGGGTGTGGATGCTGCGAAACGTCGTCGAATCCGGCAACCCGCTGTTTCCCCAGCGCTTCTCGATCCTCGGGCTCCAGCCGTTCCCCTCCCCGCGCCACTCGATCCTCGATCGCGTCGGCTACACGATCGTCGGCTATCTCGGCAAGCCCTCGGTCATCGACCATTACGTGCTGCCGGGCTTTCGCACCCGCCTGGGGGTCTCGGGCGCCGTGGTCGCAGTCGGGCTGGTGGCCGCGTTGGCGGCCTCCGCGCCGGCGCTGCGTCGCGCCGGCCGCCGCCCCACTAGGGAGCTGGCGGTGTGGGGCGTGGGGCTGACCGCCCTGGGCATCGCGTTGCTCTATGCCGCGACTCCGGGCTCGGCCTTCGGGGCCAAAAACATGCCGGTGCAGGCCGACACCACCTTGCGCTGGCTGATCCCGGCGCTGCTGCTCGCCGCCGCGCTGTCGGCGGCGTGGGCGGGCGCTTCGCCGCGGCGCCGGGTGCCCGCCGAGCTGGTCGCCCTGGCGGCCGTGGTCGACGGGATCCACCGCGGGCCGCCGGTGTCGGGCGCGTCGCTCCTGGCCGGGGTGGCGGTCGCGCTGGCGGCAGGGGCCCTCGGGTGGCTGGCGCTGCGGGGGCGCGGTCGCCTCGCGGCCATGGGCTGGCCGATCTGGGCGGCCGTCGGGGTGGCCGCCGTGCTCGTGGTGGGCGCCGCCGGTCGCCTCGACCAGCAGCGCTTCGCGCGCCACACCTGTGGCGCCGCCGAGCCGCCGATCGCCTGGATCGACCAGCACGCCGGGGCCGGCCACCGAGTGGGCCTGGTGGGGGTCTGGAGCGTCAACGGGCTGTCACCGGTGTTCTGTTCCTTCGGTCCCCGCCTGCGCAACCGCGTCGCCTACATCGGCCCCGTGACCGCGGGCCTGCTGCGCCAGTACACCCGCCGGCTGAACTTCCAGGCGGCGGTCCGTCGCGGCCGCTGGGACCTCGTGCTCGTGGGCCGTGGGCAGCCGCCCCTCCCCCGGACGCGCGAGGAGCGGTGGCTCTCGCGCTTGGGCTTCGTCGCGGTCAGCGCCACCCGGCGGCTGGCGCTCTACCGCGCGCCGCCGAGCCCCGGACCGTGACCGCCCGGCGGGCCCGACCCGGGCGGGCCGCCGGTTAGAGGCGGGGGCGAGCCAGCGCCGCGGCGTGGGGTACGCCCGCGTGGCCCAAGACCAGCCGGCGCCGCCACAGCCGCAGGCGGGCACCGAGGTCGTTCGGGCCCGGATGACCGACGCCGAACGGGACCGCGTACGGGCGCGTGGCGCGGAGCACCTCGAAGCCCGCGGCGAACAACATGCGTCGGTGCCCGGCCGAGTTGGGCACCCACCACTGCAGCAGCTCCCCCGAGCCGTTGAGCTCGGCCAGGGGGCGGCGCGGGTGAAGGGCCGATAGCCCCAGGCGCACCTCCTCGGCCGACAGCAGCGCCTGATCGCACACGCCGTGGATCGCCTCCAGGGCGCGTTGGGGGTCGCGCAGGTGCAGGAGCAGGCTCCCGCATACGACGACGTCGAAGCGTCCCACCGTCTCTGGCGAGAGGTCGTACACGCTGCACTCCAGCCGTCTGACCGAGGAGCCCAGGGCGTCGTGGGCGATCTCAAAGCCCCGCGCGCGCTCGCCGGACACCAGCTCGGTGAGCTTGGTCGGGCCGGTGCCACGCATGTCCGGCGGCCAGTCCCACGCTCGCTCGTCGCCGATGTCGGTGGCGATCACCTCGCGGGCGCCGCGGCGCTCGAGCTCGAAGGCGAGAAACCCGTCGTAGGTCCCCACGTCCAGGCAGCGCTTGCCCCGCACGTCGGGCCACGGCAAGCGCCCGACGATCGGCCGCAGGTCGAACCAGCCTGGGGTCAGCACGCCGGGGGCGAGCTCCAGCGTGTGGTACCACAGCGGGTGACCGCCGATGCGTTCGCGCAGCTCGACCTCGGCGGGCGCGCCCATCACGCTCAGATCCACCCCAGCGCCGGCACCCGAGCAGGCGGCTCGTCGGCGGGTAGCTGCGCCGCGGACGCCACCGGCTCGGCCAGCACCCACGCGGAGGGGACGCCGAGCGGGCGCACCAGCGACCAGAACACCAGCTCGGAGAACGTCGGGCGCCGGCGGGGAGGAAGGCGCGGGAAGGCGCGACCGAAGCGCTGGGCGCGTGGACCTCCGGAGTCGAGGACGCGAAAGCCGGCGGCGTGCACGAACCGCCGCAGCCCGGCGATGTTGGGCAGCCACCAGCGTGGCTCGTCCAGCTGCCACAGCGACGCCAGTGGGGTGTGGCGAAACAGCAGCGAGAGCGACAGCAGCACCGGCTCCAGCACCAGGAACCGGCCGGCGGTCACGCTGCGGGCGGCGATCAGGGCCCCCACCGGGTCGCGCAGGTGCAGGAGCAGACTGCCCATGAACACGAAGTCGAACGTCCCCACCGCCTTGGGGGACACGTCGTAGGCGGACACGTCGCGGCGCTCGACGTCGGCCCCCAGCGCGGCCCGGGCGAGCTCGAAGCCGCGGCGCGTGCGGCCCGTATCACCCTCCCAGCGACCGCTCGACGCGGCCAGGGCCCGGCGGGCGTGGGACGCCCCCTGCCAGTCCTGGCGCGAGCCGTCCTCGAGATCGACGCTGATCACCTCGCGCGCGCCGCGGCGCCACATCTCGAATGCCCAGAACCCGTCGCTGCCGGCGATGTCCAGGCAGCGCTGGCCCGCCAGCGACGCCGGAAGCGGCAGGTGGGCGAGTAGCGGCCGGTGGTCGTAGAAGCCGGGCGTGACGACCCCTCCCGGAAGCTCGATCGTGTGGTACCACTGGATCGCGGCTATCTCGTCCGGGCGCGCCAGCACGCCGGCGGACTATAGGCGGGCGCGGTGGGCGTGAGCGTGAGCGCCCGGCCATTGCTCTGCTCGTTGGTACCGTCCCTGTTCCGTGCCGCGGGGCCAGACATGGTCGAGCTGAGCGTCGTCATACCGGTCTACGGCTGCTCCGACTCGCTGCGGGAGCTCCACCGCCGCCTGCGCGAAACGCTGGATCGGATCACCGCCGCGCACGAGGTCATCCTCGTCGACGACCGCAGCCCCGACGCGGCCTGGGAGGTCGTGTGCGAGCTGGCTCGCGCTGACGCCCACGTGCGGGCGGTGCGTCTGTCGCGCAACTTCGGCCAGCACGCCGCGATCACCGCCGGCTTGGAGCGCAGCCGCGGCCGTTACGCGGTGGTCATGGACTGCGACCTGCAGGACCCTCCTGAGCAGATCGAGCGCCTCTACGCGCGCGCGCTCGAAGGCTATGACGTCGTGCTCACCCGCCGGCCGCGCCGACGACAGCCGGCGCTTCGCCGCCTGGCGGGCAGCGTGTACTTCTATGTGCGCAAGGCGCTGGTGGGCGGACGGCTCGAGAACAACATGCCCAACCTGAGCCTCCTGTCGCGCAAGGTCGTCGACGCCTATCTGCGCCTGGGCGACCAGGACCGCCAGTACCTGCTGATCGTGGACTGGCTGGGCTTTCGCCAGGCCGTAATCGACATCGAGCAGGACGAGCGCTACGCGGGCCAGAGCTCCTACAGCTTCGGCGCGCTGGTGCGGGTGGCGATCGACGGGATCTTCTTTCAGTCCACCGCGCTGCTGCGCTGGATGGTGTACGCCGGGTTCGTGATCGCGCTGGCCGGCCTGGCGCTGGTCGCCTACGCGCTGGTGGTGTTCGCGCTCGGACGCCATCTGCCCGACTGGACGGCCCTGCCAATCCTGATCCTCCTGCTCACCGGCTTTCTCACCATCGCCGGCGGGGTCACCGGGCTCTACGTGGGCAAGATCTTCGAGCAGGTCAAGGGCCGGCCCCTGTACGTGGTCGACGTCGAGCTCGACGGCGACGAGTCGCGTCCCGCCTCCGAGCGCGACGCCGACGCGCCGCTAGAGCGGTCCTGGGCGGAGTGAGCCGACGGAGGGCGGCCCCGGCCGCGGTATCCGTGCCCAAGGCGCTTTCATGAGCGACGCGCCCACCGCGCTGGCGATCGGCACGGGATCCAGCGTCACCCAGGGGATCCTCAAGGCGCTGGCCATCGCCGAGCTGCCCACGCGAATCGTGGCGGCGTGCGTGACGCCCTACTCCGCCGGCCTGTACACCGCCGAGCGCGCCTACATCTGCCCCTACGCCGAGGACCCCGCCTTCCTCGACTGGCTGACGGAGGTCTGCCAGGCCGAGGGGGTGCGTGCGGTGCTCTCCGGCGTGGAGCCGGTCCTGGCGACGCTCTCGCCCGCGGCCGAGCAGCTCGCCGAGCGCACCGGCGCGGTGTGCGTGGTCTCGCCTCCGGACACCTTCGAGATCGGCCACGACAAGCTGGCCACCTGCCGCTGGCTGGCCGATGCCGGCCTTCCCCACCCCCGCTTCGCCGCCGGCGACGACGAGGGCGCCGTGGCCGCGCTGGCCGCCGAGTGCGGCTATCCGCTGGTCGCCAAGCCCCGGCGCGGGCGCACGGCGCGCGGCGTGGTGATCGTCCCCGACGGGGCCGCGCTGGAGCGCCTGGTCGGCCGCGAGGACGTGCTCGTGCAGGAGCACCTGGACGATGCCGGGGGCGAGTACACCGTCGGATGCCTGTGCGACCGCGAGGGCAGGCTGAGGGGCAGCGTCGCGATGCGGCGCGAGCTGCGCCTGGGAACGACGGTGCGCGCGGAGGTGGGGGCCTATCCGGAGATCCGCGCCCTCAGCGAGCGCGTCGTCGAGCGCCTGGCCCCGGTCGGGCCCTGCAACGTGCAGCTGCGCCTGCGCGAGGGAAGACCAGTGCCCTTCGAGCTCAACGTGCGCTTCTCGGGGACCACCCCGATGCGCGCGCGGTTGGGCTTCAACGAGGTCGAGGAGGCGGTGCGCCACCTGGCGCTCGGCGAGCCGGCCCGCGGCATGGCCGACGCCCGGCACGGGACCGTGGTGCGCTACTTCAACGAGCTGTACCTACCCGCACAGGCCGTGGCGGAGCTCCAGAGCACGGGGAGGCTCGACCACGCCGATGCCGCGGGGACGCTGGTCGAGGACTGGGGCCGGCTAGGCCCCCATTGAAGCTGCCTCGCCGACCTCGGCGTGCACGATCAGCAGGTCGCCGCGCCGCGAGGAGTTCAGCCAATACAGCGCGTGCAGGGCGCGGGCAGCGATCCGGGCGCCCGCCCCGAAGGAGGGCTCCGGGCGCCAGCGCCGCTGGGCCCGGCGGGCGAGCGGCGAGTAGAAGGGAAAGCCCCAGTAGATCGCGCGCCGCACGGCCAGTCCGGCGCGCTCTAGCTTGGCCTCGAGCTCACCCCGGCGGTAGTTGCGCACGTGGCCGATCCGGGCTTCGTAGGGGAGGTAGCGCTCCCGGTCGCCGGCGATCGTGGCGATGAGGACGTGGCGCCGGGTCATCGCCCGCATGTGGCGCAGCGCCGCCTCGTCGTCGGCCAGGTGCTCGAGCACGAGCGAGCTAAAGACGAGATCCCAGGCGCCGGCCAGCGCCGCGCGCTCGATGTCGAGCTCGAACAGTCTGCCGTCGTGGCGCCGGCGGGCGCGCCGCAACGCTTCGCCCGAGACGTCGGCTCCGGCGATCGCGCCGGCGGGGCGCTCACCCGCCAGCAGGGCCAGGTTGTGCCCGGCGCCGCAGCCGATCTCGAGCGCGTCCGCGTAGCGCAGGTCGGCGAGCACGGCGACCAGGATGCGGCGCAGGTGGCGGTGCACCGGACCGAGGTCCTGTATGTCCCCGTAGACGTCGCGCCAGGCCTGGTCGTAGCGGCGGGCGGCGGCGTGGGGGGGGTCAGCACTGGTGCGGGGACCTTCGTCCTCGCTCATCTGCCCGCCCGCCCGGTCCGCAGCTCATAGACGCCGGCGCAGCCGAAGCGTCGCACCGACGCGAGGCGCGGGGCCAGCAGCCGAGAGAGCTCTGCGTGGTCGACGCACCGGGCGACCACGAACCGCGCTCCGGAGTCGCGCACCAGCCGGGTGGAGTCGGCGGCGCCCAGGCGCCCGCCGAACAGCGCCGCCGCCTGCCCCACTCGCGCTTGGTAGCGCGGCGTCCAGTTGTAGTGGCCCACCCAGGTGTGGCGGCCGGTGAACGCGGGCACCACCAGGCCCAGTGGCTGGGCGGCCAGCACCGCGCCCGGGCGGCGCAGGCGATCCAGGTAGCCCAGCGCCCGGGCCTCGTCGGTCCTCACGAAATGCGCCGCCCGTGTGCGGTCGAGCTCGCCTACCGCCCACACCATGCCCGGGACGGTCAGCGCCAGGGCGACGGCGCCGCCGGCCGTCCGGACGAGCCCCCGGGGCCACGCCCCGCGGCGCGCCAGCGCGCCGAAGCCGCGAACCGCGAGCACCGCGCACGGAAGACTGAGGCCGACCAGCGAGTGATAGAACCAGGTGCGACGCAGGCCGAAGTACACGAGCAGTGCGGCCACCGGCCACAGACGCAGCAGGCGCTCCTGCACGTCGGCGCCGGGTCGGCGCACCCAGCCCACCAGCGCCAGCGTCAGGGGGGCCATCCCCGCCCAGAACCAGGCGCCCAAGTGGGCGTAGTCGACGACGTGCGAGGACAGGCCCCACGAGGAGCTGGTGCGAGAGAGCGCGGCGAAGTAGACGAGCGGCGCGGCGGCCAGGGCCACCGGCACCGCCAGCGCCAGGTAGCGGCGGTCCAAGCGTCCCCAGACCACCAGGCCGACGACCATCACCAGCAGGGTGATCCCCTGCCAGGGGTGAAGCCAGGAGGCCGTCATCCCCGCCAGGCCGGCCCCGACCGCGTAAAAGCGGGCCGAGCGTCCAGGCGCGCGGCGGGCGGGGTCGAGCACCCGCTCGATGCCGAGCAGGAACAGCGGCATGCCGGCGACCGCCAGCGTGCCGCTGTAGCCGCCCCAGGGAAAGCCGGCGGTGAACGTCTCCAGGCCGATCACCTCGGTCCCGAACCGCAGGTTGAAACCCGCGCTTAACCAGTCGGCCAGCGCCGTGGCCGGGGTGAAATAGAACAGCGCCAGCGCGAGCGCCAGGAAGCGCAGCCCCGGATCGGGGCCCACCAGGCGGCGCACGTAGGCGGCGAACCCCCAGAACAGCGCGGCGACCGCCACCGGCTTCCACAGCAGGTAGGCGAGCTGGAGGCTGAGCCCCAGCCGCCACGCCAGTCCCGACGGCGCCAGCACCGGGTCGAGGAACAGGTGCGGGTCGGGCCGGGTGTCGAACGGGTTTGAGATCAGCACGTGCTCGCCGGCGTCGCGCGCCCACGCCAGGTACTGGAGGTGGTCGTCGACCTGAAGCCCATCGGAGCCGTTAAAGCCGGCGGTGTGGATCCCGACCACCTCCCCCCCGCCGACGTGGACGAGCAGCACGGCCAGCGCCACCAGCGACCACAGCCCGAGCAACGCGGCCAGGACGACCTCCGGGCGCCGCCGCGGCGCCCACGCCCAAGCCAGCACTCCGCGGGCGCCCGCGGGCGTCGTCACAGGACCAGCGTGCGGTAGCGCAGACCGCCCCGGATCAGCGCGCCGAGCTCGATCGCATCGCACAGCACCAGGAACGGGATCGCCCAGGGGCCGGCGCCGGCCTCGCGCGCGCGGCGCCGCAGGGCGATCGCGTGGCGCGTGATCAGCACCCGGCGCGGCGCGGGGGGAAGCGCCAGCGCCAGCAGCGAGCGCACGAGCAGGTAGTGCCAGACGTTCCAGAACACCCGCCGGGTGAGCATCGCCCGGGTGCCCGGGTGCTCGGCGAAGATCCGCACGGTGGCGGTCCAGCGCGTCGCCTCGCGCAAGCGCCCGCCGATGCCCAGGCGCTCGACCGCGTGATAGACCAGCGCGCCGGGGGCGTGCACCGCGCGCGCCCCGGACTCCAGCGCTCGCCACGCCAGATCGGTGTCCTCGCCACCCGGGCGCAGGCCGAAGCCCTCGTCGAACCCGCCGAGCCGCTCGAGCAGGGCCCGGGGATAGAAGATGTTGCACGTTTCGTACTGGGGGCCGAGCCGCTCGATGCGCACCGTGCGCGAGAGCAGGCCGGCGGGCAGCTCGCCGGGGTCGGGCTCGGTGCGCCCCTGCACGATCGCCCCGGGATCGCCGCGGTGCGCCTCGACCCCGGCCCGCAGCCAGTCGGGGTGCGCGCGACAGTCGTCGTCGGTAAACGCCACCAGCGCCGCGCGCGCGCGCCGCCAGCCGGCGTTGCGCGCCGCGCCCGGGCCAAGCGCCACCGGATGGCGCAGCACCCGCACCGACGGCGCCGACCCGGCCGCCGCGGTAGCCGCCGCGCGGGGCGCGTCGTCGTGGCCCCCGGCCCCGGCCCCGGCCCCGGTCCCGGTCCCGGTGGCATGGCGATCGAGCACGGCCGCGGTGGCCGGGCCCGAGGCCTCGTCTACCACGACGATCTCGAACGCCTCGCCGCCCAGCGACTGGGCGGCCAGGGAGATGAGCAGTCGCTCCAGGCGCTCGGGCCGGTCGCGGGTGGGCACCACCACGGACACCACGGGCTCGCGCATGGCCGGCAAACTAGTGGCGGCGGAGGTTCGGCAGGCGCCGGCCGCCCTCGAAGGCCACGGCTCCCGCCAGGTCGATCATCGCGAACGCCGCCTCCTCCCGGTCGCCGCGGGCCAGCGCCCGCGCCGCCGCGCGCACGTCAGCGACGGCGCGGCGCATCAGCACGCCCGTTCCCGGGGCGGTGAACTCGCCCGGATAGCGGCGCTCCAACCACGCGGCGCCGCTGCCGTGGCGGGCGAGCTGGACGACCAGCGCGCGCACCGTGGCCCGCGCCCGGTGGCAAACGCGAGCCTCGGGACGTGACTCGAGCGTCCAGCCCGCGCGGGCCAGGCGAAAGCATAGGTCGGCGTCCTCGCCGGCGCGCGCCTCCGCCATGAAGCCGCCGATCTGCTCGAACGCGCGGCGGCGCACGGCGCAGTTGGACGTCTGGGCGTAAGGCGTGCCCCGGCGCTCCATCGTCACGGCCTGATCCATGCCGCCCCGTTGGACGCCATAGCGCGACGCCACCGTGTCGGCGCCCACGGCGTCGCTCACCGCGCCAGCGAGCACGCCCACCATCTCGTCGGGGGTGGGCGCGAAGTAGGCGTCCAGAAGCCCGGGGTCGGGGTCGGTGTCGGCGTCGACGAACACCAGCCACTCCCCGATTGACGCCCGGGCCCCCGCGTTGCGGGCGTATGCGGGGGTGCGGACGCCGGAGGCGCGCAGGATCCTCACGCCGCCCTCGTGCGCGTTTGCCCCCGCGCCGGGCGCCAACGCGCCGACGCGCCGAGGCGTGGCGGGCGCCCGGCGGTTGTCGACCACGATCAGCTCGTCGGCCGGGCCCCGGCGCAGCCGGGACAAAGCCCGCCGGACGCCGGCCAGCTCCGCCTCGCCGCCGACGAAGGGAACCACGACCGAGACCGAGGGCCGAGCCACGGCTAGAGCAGCGGGGTCCGCGAGCGCACGCTTCCTCGCGCCAGGGCCGCGGCTCCCACCGCGTCGGCGGCCACCTCGGCGGCGGCGACCCGCGGGGCGACGCGGCGACCCCAGGGGCGCGCGCTGCGCCCAACCTGGCGCAGATAGGGAAGGGCCGCGAGCAGGGCGGCGGGGCGATCGCCGACCACCGCCACGAGCGCGCCGGCCAGCGCCAGGTCGAAGGCGGCGCTTCGCCGGGAGTGAAAGTAGCGCCGGTAGAAGAAGCTCTCGCGCAGCTCGGGGACCTGGCGCGCCAGCTCGCAGAACAAGGCCAGGCGACCGCGCTCGGCGACGTAGTCGCGCGCCGGGCGCCGGGTCACGGCGTGATAGGCGAGCGCGCGGGGGCAGAAGCCGATGCGGGCCCCGGCCCGGCGGGCCCGCCAGCCGAAGAGCACGTCCTCGCCGAACGGCGTCCCGTCGCTCTCCAGGCCGGCGGGGAACCCGCCGAGCCGGTCGAGCAGCGAGCGACGGACGAACAGGTTGGCCGTCTCGAACAGCCCGTGGGCGCCGTTGACCGTCAGCGTGCGATCGAACGGGCCCGCGGGCACAGCAGGATCGGGCAGCACCCGGCCCTGGACCAGCTCGGCGCGAGCCGACGCCTCGACGCCGGCGGACAGCCAACCCGCCACGGGACGGCAGTCGGAGTCGATGAAGGCCAGCACCTCGCCACGGGCTGCTTGGGCCCCGGCATTGCGCGCCGCGCCCGGGCCCTCGCCCCGCGCACGGCGGAGCACGCGGGTCACGGCGGGGGCGCGCTCGGCCAGCTCGGCGGTCCGGTCGCGCGATCCGTTGTCGACGACGATCACCTCGAATCCGCCCGGGGCGTCCTGGCGCCGGAGGGCATCGGTCAGGGGACCGATGTCGGCCACCGCGTCGCGGGCCGGTACGACTACGCTCACCGCAGGCATCGGCTCCCCCGGGCGAGCCGCGCGCGGCCGGGGCCGCGGCGCGGCAGCTTAGCCCGCGACGCGCTCCATGACCTCGCTGGGCACGTCGTAGTTCGCGTGCACGGCGCTGACGTCGTCGTTGTCCTCCAGCGCCTCGATGAGACGAAACAGGGAGCGCGCCTGCTCTTCGGCGAGCTCGACGCGAGTCGACGGTCGCTGGGTGGGCTCCGCCGACTCCACCGAGACGCCGGCCTCCTCCAGGGCGGCGCGCACGTGAGCCAGATCGGCGGGCGCGCAGATGATCTCGTAGACGTCCTCGTCGATCGCGATGTCGGTCGCACCCGCCTCCACCGCAGGGAGCAGGTTGTCCTCGGAGAACAGAGTGGCGTCGACCACCACCACGCCCTGGAGGTCGAACAGGTAGGCAACCGATCCCGGCTGACCGAGGCTGCCGCCGTGCTTGGTGAGCAGGTGGCGGATCTCCGCCCCGGTACGGTTGCGGTTGTCGGTCAGCGCCTCGATGAGGAGCGCCACGCCGCCGGGCCCGTAGCCCTCATAGGAGACCGACTCGATCGCCTGGGCGTCGGCCCCGGCGCCGGTTCCCTTGGCGATCGCGCGCTCGATGTTGTCCTTGGGCATCGAGGCGTCGCGCGCCTTCTGCACCGCGCTGGCCAGCGCCGGGTTGGCGTCGGGGTCTCCCCCGCCTTCGCGTGCCGCCACCGTGACGGCGCGCGCGAGCTTGGTGAACTGCTGGCCCCGGCGGGAGTCGACGAGGGCCTTCTTGTGCTTGATCGAGGACCACTTGGAATGTCCCGACATCGCCGCCAGTGTAGTTCCGCCCGACGCGCCCGAGCGCCCTGTGCCCCACTGCTATCGTCGCCGCGCATGGCGGCCGAAGTTCCCAGGCAGGGCGGGGCGCCGGCCGCTTCTCACCCCTCCACGCAGGACTTTCACCTGCTCTTGTGGCTGCTGATCGGGGTGGGGCTGGTGGGCCGTGTGCTGCTGGCTTTCACCACGTCGGGCCAGCGCTTTGACCTGCAGTCCTACGCGGTTGTCAACTCGGCGCTGCACGCCCACGTGTTCGGCGTCTACCACCAGCTCGACAACTACTCGGTCGCCCCTTACGGCCGCTGGCCCTACCCCCCGGGGTTCTTCGCGGCAATCGTCCCGCTCGCCAGCTTCGCCCACGCCACCGGCCTGAGCTTCACCAGCCTGATCCGACTTCCCGCCGCCGTCTCGGACTGCGCCATCGCCTGGTTGGTGCAGGATTTCCTCTGGCGTCACGGGCGCGCCGAGACCACCAGGTTGCTCGCCGTCGCGCTCATCGCGCTCGGTCCCTCGTTCGCGGCGATCTCGGGCTTTCACGGGCAGATCGATTCGGTGGCGATGCTTCCCGCGGTGGCCGCCGTCTGGCTGTGGGATCGCACAGACGCCGACTGGCGACCCTACGCCGCCGGCGTCCTGATCGGGGCGGGCACGGCGATCAAGACCGTGCCAGTGCTGACGCTTATCGCGCTGGTACCCGCCGCCCGCTCACCACGCGAGGCGGTCAAGCTGGTGGCCGTCGCCGTCGGCCTGCCCGCGCTGGCCTTCGCGCCTTGGCTCATCTTCGACGGTCCGGGCAAGGGCCTGCCGCTGCGCTACCGCGGGGGACCGGGCCTGGGTGGGCTCAGCCTCCTGACCGCCCCAGGCCTACCCAAGGCCGCCTTCGGGGTGGCCCACGAGGCCGTGCACGGCCTGACCAAGACCGTCTACGACGCGGCCCGCTTCATCACCGGCGCCGCCCTGCTCGCGGTGGCCGCGGTCGTGTTGCGCTATCGGCCGCGTCCCGTCGACGCCGCCGTACTGGTGTGGCTGGCGGTGTGGGCGTTCGGCGTGACCTTCTTCCTGCAATACCTGGTCTGGGGCCTGCCCTTCCTGATCATGGCCGGGTACCTGCGCGAGGCGCTTGCCCTGCAGGCGCTGGTGCTTCCCGCGACGGTCGTCACCTACGCCACCGGTCTGCACGCGTGGCACGTGTGGCTGTTCTACACGTTCCCAATGATCACCCTGTGGGTGGCCTCGGTGGCCGGGATCGTGGTGGTGGTCCGGCGCCTGGCGCGCTCGGCCCGAACGAGCGTGGTGACGCCAGCGGCTGCCATGGCGTGATGCGCGTCGCCGTTGTGGGCGCCGGGGTAGGGGGCCTAGTCGCCGCCGAGCTGTTGAGCGCTCGCGGCCATGACGTCGACGTCTACGAGCGCTGGCCCGGCCTCGGCGGCCAGGCGGCGACGCTGGACATCGGCCAAGGCCACCGCATCGAGCGCTACTACCACGTCCTGTTGGCCACCGACTGGGACATGCGCCGGCTGTATGACCGGTTGGGGATGCCCGACGAGCTGGAGTTCCGCGAGTCGACCGTGGCCATGTTCGCGGGCGGGCGCCTGCACCCGTTCACCACCCCCGTCGACCTGCTGCGCTACCGGCCGCTGTCGCTGCGATCGCGGCTGCGGCTCGGCTGGTCGGTGCTCATGCTCCACCACCGACACCGCGGTGTCGGGCCGTTCGAGAACATCACGGCCAGGGAGTGGATCGAACGCTCGATGGGCCCCGAGGTATATGAGCGGGTGTGGGGCCCCCTCCTGCGGGGCAAGTTCGGCGCCCGCGCCGACGACATCGCGATGGCCTGGCTGTGGAGCAAGCTCATGCTCCGCCGTCAGCTTCGCGGCCGCGAAGCTCGGCGGGAGCTGCTCGGCTACGGGCGCCACGGGTGGGAGCCTCTGTTCGCCGCGCTGGCGGCGCGTATCCAAAAGGCGGGCGGGCGCGTCCTGATCGACCGCCCGGTGGCCCGCCTGGCGCGGGAGGGGGCGGGCTTCGTGCTCACCCCGGCCGCGCCGGGCTCGTTTCGGCGCGGACTGGACCCGCGCGAGTTCGAGCCCACCGGCGAGTCCGAGCGCTACGACGGGGTGATCGCCACCGTCCCCAACGACGTCTTCGAGGCGCTCCTCGATCCCCCCTTGCGCCAGGCCCTAGGGTCGGCCTACCTGGAGCGCCTGCGGGCCTGCGAGTACAACGCAGCCGTGTGCTTGGTGCTGGAGCTCGACCGGCAGTTCGCCCCCTTCTTCTGGATGAATGTCGTCGACGCCGATATCCCGTTCGTGGGACTGGTCGAGCACACCAACTTCGTCCCCCCCGGGCGCTACAACGGCCGGCGCTTCCTCTACGTGGCCAACTATGTCGACTGGAGCGACCCCCTGATGCGGGGCGACGCCGACGCGCTGATCTCGCTGTACACCCCCGCCCTGCGGAGGATCAACCCGGCGTTCGAGGGCGCCTGGATCCGCAACGCCTGGCTGTTTCGCGAGCCCCACGCCCAGCCGATCGTGACCGTCGGCTACCGCCGGCGCATTCCGCCGCCTCGCACCCCGGTGCCGGGCCTGTGGCTGATCAACACCACCCAGGTCTTCCCCGAGGACCGCGGAACCAACTACGCCGTGCGTCTCGCCGACCAGGCGGTCAGCGGCCTGCTAGAGCAGGCCCAGGGGGCCGGATCGGCGTAGGCCGCCGCCCGGGGGACCAACGCTCGCCTAGGCCGAGCGCGCGTCGGAGCGCGGGCGCTCGGCGGCGGATTGGGGCGCCCGGCGAGCGACCGTCAGCATCCGGTCCCCGAAGTCCGGGGCCCACAGGCGATCGGCCAGGCCGAGCGCGCGACTCCCCGCCACCAGCGCCGCGCTCAAGCCCTCCGAATAGCCGCTCGTGCGCCGGAGGTAGTAGCCGACGGTGAACGCCTTGGGCGCCGTGGTCTGGGCGAGAACGTCGAATCCATGCCGGCCGAGAAGCACGGCCAGGCTGTGGCGGGTGAAGTACTGGACGTGGGTGGGGAGCACCGACCACCAGCGGCGCCCCATGGCGCGCGCTACCCGGCTCCCCGCATCGGGCAGCATGAGGCACAGCACCCCCTCGGGTCCCAGCCACCCGCGCACCCGGGCCAGCGCCCGGCCGGGGTCGAGCAGGTGCTCGACCACGTCGGCCATCACCGCCGCCCGCAGCTCGCCGGCGGGCAGTTCGGCGTCCTCGAGCCGGGCGTCCAGCACGGGCAGGCCGAGCCGCTCGCGTGCGTAGGTGCGGGCAAAGCGGCTCGGCTCGAGCCCCAGCGGCTCCCAGCCCCGGCGCCTAGCCTCGTCGAGCAGGAAGCCAGTCCAGCACCCCACGTCAAGCAGCCGACCCGGCGAGGCGAACTCCTCGAGGTGGGCCAGCGCCCGGCGGGCGGTCTCGCGCTGCCCGGCCTCTTCCTCGAGGTAGTCATCGGAGGCGGCCTCGGCGTAGCCGGCGCGCAGCTGGGCCGCAGAGGGCGGCGGGTGGGTCTGCATGTGTCCGCACGCCGAGCACAGCAGCAGGTCACCGAGCGCGGTCCCGTAACGGTCGGTGGTGGGGATCAGGCCCGCCTGGCCCGCCTCCCCGGCCACCCGGTGGCGCAGGCGCAGATCCCGTGCGCCGCACGCGGCACACGCCGGGCCGGGGTCGGGCGCCATGGCGCGGATTATGTCGGCGTCGCGCGCTCCCTAGGATGCCCGCGGTGACCGTCCCCGCCGAGATCTTCAAGGCCTACGACGTGCGTGGGCTCTACGGCGAGCAGATCGACGGCGACCTGGCCGAGCAGCTCGGGCGCGGCTTTGCCCGCGTCATCGCCGAGCTGTCGGGCCAGCGGGCGGGCGATCTGGCCCTCGGCCTGGGGCGCGACATGCGCCTGAGCGCGCCCGAGATGGCGGCGCGCTACCGCGAGGGGATGCTCGCCGAGGGCGTGCACGTACTCGACGCCGGTCAGGTGGGCACCGAGATGCTCTATTACCTGGTCGGCTCCCGCGGCCTGGACGGGGGCCTGATGTGCACCGCCTCGCACAACCCCAAGCCGTACACCGGGGCCAAGATGATCGAGCGCGGATCGATCGCCCTGTCCGGAGACCGGGGCATCCAGGACATCCGGCGCGCGCTCGAGACCGGCCTGCCCGATCCCCCCGGCGGCGGCTCGTGCGAGGAAATCGACATCTATCCCGAGTTCCAGGAGTCCGCCCTGGAGTTCATCGATCCCCGCCGGGTGCGGTCGATGAAGGTGGTGTGCGACGGGGGCAACGGCATGGCGGGGCCGATGGTCGGCCCGGTGCTCGAGCGCCTGGGGCTCGAGCTGGTCGCCACCTACTGGACCCCCGACGGCGACTTTCCCGACCACGAGCCCAACCCGCTCCTGGAGGAGAATCGCCGCTTCATCGTGGAGAAGGTGGTCGAGTCCGGCGCCGAGCTGGGGATCGCTTGGGACGGCGACGCCGACCGCTGCTTCTTCATCGACGACATCGGCCAGTTCGTCGCCGGAGACTTTCTCACCGCGATCCTGGCCGAGCACCTATTGGCCAAGCATCCGGGCGCCTCGATTCTCTACGACGCCCGCGCCTCGCGAGCGGTGCCCGACACGGTCAAGCGCGCCGGCGGCACGCCGTACGTCAACCGGGTGGGCCACGCGTTCTTTAAGACGCGGATGCGCGACGAGGGCGCCCTCTTCGGCGGCGAGGTCTCGGGGCACTACTACTTCCACGACTTCTACAACGCCGACTCGGGGACGATCCCGGCGCTGCTGATCCTGGAGAAGCTCTCCGACGAGGGCAGGCGCATGAGCGAGCTGCTCGAGCCCTACCGGTCGCGGTACTTCATCTCGGGCGAGATCAACTCCGAGGTCGCCGACGGCGCCGCCAAGATGCGCGAGCTCGAGGAGCGCTACGCCGACGCCCAGGTCACGCACATCGACGGCGTCTCGATCGATTATCCCGACTGGCACTTCAACGTACGCCCGTCCAACACCGAGCCCCTGCTGCGGCTGACGCTCGAGTCGCTGGTCTCCCACCAGCACATGGAGCAACAGCGCGACGAGGTGCTCGCGCTGATCCGGTCGTGAGCTCGACCCATAGCGGCGAGGCGTCCGCCGCCCTGGCCCGCGCCGCCGAGGCGGGCATCCACTGTCTGCCGATCCCGACCCCGTTCATGGTCGGCCGGGTCAACACCTACCTGATCGAGGACGACCCGCTCACGCTGGTGGACTCGGGGCCCAACTCGGGCAAGGCCCTCGACGAGCTCGAGCGGGCACTGGCCGGGCGCGGCCACGCCCTGGAGGACCTCGGCCTCCTGATCATCACCCACCAGCACATCGACCACGTCGGGCTGGCCAACATCGTGGCTCGCCGCTCCGGGGCCGAGGTCGCCGCGCTCGACCTGCTGGCGCCGTTCCTCAGCCGCTTCGGCCAGGACATGGAGCGCGACGACGAGTTCGCCGAGCGCCTGATGCTCCATCACGGGATCCCGTCCGAAGTGGTCTTCGCGCTGCGGTCGGTATCCGCCTCGTTTCGGGCCTGGGGGTCGAGCGTCGAGGTTACCCGCCCCCTCGCCGACGGCGCCGAGCTGGAGCTGGGGGACCGCACCCTGGACGTCCACCACCGCCCCGGGCACAGCCCGTCGGACACCGTGTTCTTCGACCGCCGCCGCTCGCTGCTCATCGCCGGCGACCACCTGATCAAGCACGTCTCCTCCAACCCCCTGATCTCCCGCCCGCTGGGCAGCGAGCCCTCGGCGCAGGAGCGTCCCCGAGCGCTGGTCACCTACATGCAGTCGTTGCGCGCCACCCAGGAGATGGACGTTGACCTCGTCCTCTCCGGTCATGGCGAGCCGATCACCGACCACGCCGGCCTCATCGAGGAGCGCTTTGCCATGCACACCCGGCGGGCGGAGCGCATGCTGGCGCTCATCCGCGAGCGGCCCCGCACCGCCTATGAGATCGCCCAGGAGCTGTGGGGCAACGTGGCGGTGACCCAGGCGTTCCTGGCGCTGTCCGAGGTGCTGGGGCACATGGACCTACTGCTGGCCGACGGGCGGGTGGGCGAGGTCGCCGAGGGCGAGCTGACGCGCTTTCGCGCCACCTAGGACCCCGGCCCGGGTGGCCGGTGTCCGGCCGGCCTTAGCGGCTGTGCTCGAGCTCGTCGAGGTGAGCGACGTTGGCCCGATCGTCGGGCTCCTCGCTCGGCTGGCCGGCGAACCAGGCGTCGAGGATCTCGGCCAGCTGGGCCTCAGAGGTGGCGCGCAGGCTGAGGGCGAGCACGTTGGCGTCATTCCACCGTCGCGCCCCGGCGGCCGTCGGGGCGTCGGCGCACAGCGCGGCCCGGATGCCTTGGACCTTGTTGGCCGCGATCGCGGCGCCGGTTCCGGTCCAGCAGCACACGACCGCCTGATCGGCCGTTCTCGAGGACACCTCGCGGGCGGCCGACTCCGACGCCCACGCCCAGTCAGGACGCTCGTCGTCGCTCAATGCGCCGTGCAGCGAGGTCTCATGGCCTCGGCGTCGCAACTCCTCCACCAGCGCGTCGGCGATGCCGGTGCGCTCGTCTGCCGCCACGGCGATTCGCATCGCAGCGAGTATTGCACCCTGTCCGCGCCGCGCCGGCTGGTGGCGGCCAAGTCGCCGGCCGGGCGCAATACCCTGTGGAGGCGTGCAGGAGCAAAGCTCAGCCCGGGTGACCCCTTCCGGGGTCCGCGATGGGGATCCGGCCGCGCTCGAGGGTGTCCTCCAGCGTCGCGGGCCCGCCGTCCTCGCCTACTGCGAGGTCGCCTGCCGACCCCAGGCCGCCGCGACGGCCGCGGCCGAGGCATTCGCCGGCTTTCGCACCGAGGTCGCGCGCACCGAGCGGCCGGAGGCGGTCGATCCGGAGGCCCTCCTGCTCTCGCAGACCCGGCGGGCCGCCGCCCGCCACGCGCCGCACTCCGGGCCTCGCCGTGGCCTCCTTGGCCGGCGCCGCACCCCAGGACGCAACGCATGTGAGTTGATGCCCGAGCTGCTGGTAGCCCGGACCGAGGGGACGCTCAGCGACGCCGACCGGGGCCGGCTGGGACGCCACCTCGAACGCTGCGAGGCCTGCCAGGCAATCGCCCGGCGCTTTCACTCGGCCGAGCGAGCCTACGGCGATCCCCCGCCCGACCCGGTTTCCGGCGAGGTCTTCGAGCGATTGCGGTCGGCCCTGGTGAGCGCGGCACCGGTCGCCCCAGAGTTCGCCGAGGCCAATGGAGCCCCAGGTGCCCCGCAAGCCGAGCCACCGACCGATGCGCCTCCCGCCGACCATGCCCCGGCCGCGGATCCCCAGATCGCGACCGCTGGACCCGATGGCACGGACGGCGCAGAGCAGGGGAGCGATGCCCCTGAAGTCGCCGGGGAGGCCGAGTCCGGTAGGGACGGCCCTGAGATTGGGGACGGGGATACGGGCGAGTTCGACAGCTCGGTGATCTCGATCTTCGGTACCCGGCCCGAGCCAACCGGCGACCCAACCGCTGCCGCCGATGCTGCCGCAGGGCGCCCGGGACATGAGCCGGGGGCCGGCGAGGACCTGGGTACCGGCGAGGAGCTGGGAACCGGCGAGGAGCCGGGGACCGGCGGGCCACATCCGGCCGCCGCGCCCCCCGTGCAAGAGCCGGAGGCGCTCGGTGAGCAGCAGTCGGGCGCCGCGGCGCGCGACACGGTGGTCATCTCGCCGCTGGCTGCGGTCGCCGAGAAGGCAAACGGCGGGGGAATCCTGGGCCCCCTGGGCCGCGGGCGGGCGCTGCCGCGCGCGCGCCGCGCCGATCCCCTCGGCCGAGCCGACGGCCAGCGGGCCCGCGGTGCCTGGGCGTGGCGGATCGCGCTCCCGGCGGTGCTGCTGGTGGCCGCGGTCGCCGGCGCGTTGGCAGTGGCCGGCGTCTTTGGCTCGGGCTCGCGGGCGGGTAGCCGGCGCTCGGTCGCCCGTGCCGCGCCGCCGGCCGTCAGGCAGGCCGCGCCGACGCCGGCCGCCCCGTCTCCCCCGGCGCGAAAGCCTCATCACCGTCGCGGCGCTCACCGCGCGCGCCATGCGCGACACAGGAGTGCCGCCTCGGGCGCGGGGGGCGGCGGTTCGGGCTCCAGCTCTTCAGGCGCCGGAGGATCGAGCGGCTCCTCCGGCGGGGGATCCTCGGGCGGCGGGGGCTCCTCGGGCGGCGGGGGCTCCTCGGGCGGCGGGGGCTCGTCGGGCGGCGGCGGCTCGTCGGGCGGCGGTTCGACGCCGAGCACCGCCCACGAGGGCGGCGGCGGCGGCAGTGCGCCGCCGGCATCTCAGGCGCCCCCCGCCAGCTCGCCGGGATTCCAGCCTTCGCCCTAGGCTTGGGCCCGCTCGGCCCGATCCCGGTCCGGATCGGGGCCACCGCCGTCCCGGCGAGCGGCGATCGCGTCGAGCAGGAGGCGGTGCACGCGGTCGTCGTCGGAGAGCTCGGGGTGAAAGGCGACTGCCAGCAGGTCGCCTTGCCGCGCGGCGACGGGATGCCCGTCCATGGCGGCCAGGACCCGCACATCGGGTCCGTACTCGGCGATCCACGGGGCCCGGATGAACACCGCGTGCAGGGGAGCCCCCTCGACGCCCTCCAGCGCCAGGTCGGCTTCGAAGGACTCGAGCTGGGTGCCGAAGGCGTTGCGCTGGGCCCGGAGGTCCATGAGGTCCAGGTGGTCGCGATCGAGCATGATCAGCCCGGCGCAGGTCCCGAGCACCGGCACGCCGGCCCGGGCCAGATCGCGCAGGGGATCGGCGAGTCCCTCGCGCTCGATCCCCAAGCTCATCGTGGTCGACTCTCCGCCCGGGAGGATCAGGCCGTCGAGCTCTTCGAGGTCGCGCCCGGTGCGCACCCGGCGCGAGTCGGCCCCGAGCCGCGCCAGCCGGCGCTGATGGGCATCGAACCCGCCCTGGAGCGCGAGAACCCCGATCAGGGGAGCGGCCCCGGCGCTACCAGCCACGCTGGGCGAGCAGCTCCTCGCCCTGGAGCTTGGCCGCCTCCAGGCTGGCCATCGGCGTGCCCAGGCCATCCGACGCGGCCGCGACGCGCTCGGGATCGTCGAAGTGGGTAGTGGCCTCGACGATCGCCCGGGCACGCCGCTCGGGGTCCTCGGACTTGAAGATGCCCGAGCCCACGAACACGGCCTCGGCGCCGAGCTGCATGACCAGCGAGGCGTCCGCCGGAGTGGCGATGCCCCCGGCGCAGAACAACGGCACCGGCAGCTTGCCCTCGCGCGCCACCGCCTGCACCAGCTCGAGCGGGGAGCGCAGCTCCTTGGCCGCCGAGAAGACCTCGTCCTCCCCGAGCGTGGCCAGGCGACGGATCTCGCCGCGGATGCTGCGCAGATGGCGGACCGCCTCGACGATGTCGCCGGTGCCCGCCTCCCCCTTGGAGCGGATCATCGCGGCGCCCTCGCCGATGCGCCGCAGCGCCTCGGGCAGACTGGTGGCGCCGCACACGAACGGCAGCTGAAAGCCCCACTTGTCGATGTGGTTCTCCTCGTCGGCGGGCGTCAGGACCTCCGACTCGTCGATGTAGTCCACCTTCAGCGCCTGTAGGACCTGGGCCTCGGCGAAGTGTCCGATGCGGGCCTTGGCCATCACCGGGATGCTCACCGCCGCCTGGATCTGGCGGATCATCGCCGGGTCGGACATGCGCGCGACCCCGCCGTCACGCCGGATATCGGCCGGCACCCGCTCGAGCGCCATCACCGCGGCCGCGCCGGCGTGCTCGGCCAGGGACGCCTGCTCGGCGCTGACCACGTCCATGATCACGCCGCCCTTGAGCATCTCGGCCAGGCCGGTCTTGACGCGGGGGGTTGCTTGCTCGCGTATGGAGCTCACGGTCCACTGCTCACTGTACAAGCTGACCTGCGCGTCACCGGCCCGGCGGCCGCGCCGCGCGGGCGCGCGAACACCGGCCGCAGGCCGACAGGCCTGAAGGCCGTTTCCTACTTGGACGGCCGTTTCCTACTTGAGCCGGAAGGCCTTGATGCGATCGGCGTACTGGGCGGCGTCGCGCGAGTAGACGCCGTAGGCCAGCGCCTGGATGATGCTCAGCAGCGCCGTGTGCGAGCGCACGAAGGCGGGGCTGTTGGACGAGTAGTAGAGCTTGATCTGGGCCAGGCGGGCGACCTCGGAGAGCGTGGCGTCGGTGACCGCCGCGGTGGTCGCCTTGCGGTGGCGGGCGAGCTTCATCGCCCGCACCACCAGCGGGTGGGGCCGGCCGGCGCTCATGCCGATGAGCAGGGTGCTCTCGTCGATGCGTCCCAGGCGGCTCAGCGCCTCCTGGGACGGGCTGGCAACGATGTCGGCGCGCAGGTCGAGCAGCATCAGCAGGTGGCGCAGGTAGCTGGCGAAGAACGCCATCTGGTCGGTGCCGGCGATCAGCACCTTCTCGGCTGCGGTGATGGCGTCCACGGCCGCGTCCACCGCCGAGCGCGAGAGCTTGCGCCCCGTCTCTTCGACGTTGGCGTGGTCGGCCGCCATCGCCGCCTCGAACTCGGTGGGGTCCAGCGCGAACAGCGGTCCGCCCGAGGCGTCGGGCGCCGGTTGGGCGTGAACGCGCCGGTACTCCTCGCGCGCGGCGGCCTGCAACTCGGGGAAGCCCTCGAAGCCGAGCGCCTGGGAGAAGCGCACAACCGTCGAGCTCGAAGTGTTGGCGCGCCGCGCGAGCTCCTCGGCGGTCTGGAAGGCCGCCTCGTCCAGGTGGTCGACGATGTACTGGGCGACATCCTTCTGGGAGCGCGAGCACTCCTCGAAGCGCGACTGGATGTAGACCGAGAGGGTCTGGTGGGCGGGGGAATGCTCGGCGTCCTGGGCTTGGCGCTTGGGGGGCGCGGTCTTGGCCGCGAGCACGGCCCCGTTGCCGGCGGGCGGGGCTGCGCCGTTGCGGGCGGCGCCGCTGCCAGCGCCGCGGGCGCCATCGGCGCCGCGGGGGGTGCGAGAGGGCGGGGCGGCGGCCTTGGCCGCGGCCCCGCCGCGAGCCCGCGGACGGCGCGAAGGCGCCGAGCGAGTGGTGGTCGCGGCTCTCTTCATCAGACGCGCCGTGTTTCGACAACCCGAGGGCGGGTTCCTCCCGCAGAGGCGACGGCGCCTGCGCGGAGCCCACCCACCTGACGCTCCCCGGCGCCGGCCGGCGAGCACGATCGCTTCGGCGCCGGGCGCCCGGGTCCTGCCCGATCTCCGAGTATCGCGGCCGGTGCAACGGCGCTTGCGCTCCTTGCCCCGGCTGGCCGGCTGGGCCTAGCCTCGCCCGCCGATGCTCTCGCTGGGGCGGTGGCCGCTCTCCGGTGCCGTGGTCGCGCCGCTGGGCGCGTCCATCGCCTGGCTGTGCCTTGCGCCGGCGGCCGCCCACTCGAGCTCGGCGGCCGACGTCGCCGCACGCCTATCGGCCAAGCGCGACGCCGAACGCGCGCTCGCCGGCAGGGTGGCGGCCGACAGCCATCGCGTCGCTGGCGTGCGGGGCAGCATCTCGGCCCTGGAGGCGCGCCTGCGACCGGTCCAGGCGAGACTGGCTGCCCAGGCCGAGCGCCTAGCCCAGACCAACGCCGAGCTGGCCCGGGCGCGGGCTCGCCTGGCCCAACTCCAGCACACGCTGCAGGTCGCCGACCAGGCACTGGCCGCCAACCTGGTGGCCAGGTACGAGGGCGACACGCCCGACGCCCTGGTGGTGGTGTTCCGGTCCAACGGGTTCGCCGACTTGCTCGAGCGGCTGGACTTCCTGCGCCGCGCGCGCGACCACGACAGCGCCATCATCCGCACCGACCGCGTGCTGCGCTCGCAGGTGATCACCCAGGCCACCCGCCTGGGCCAACTGCAGGTGCGCCAGCAGCAGCTGACGGACTCGATCCGCGCCCAGCGCAACCAGCTGGCGAGTACTCGCCTGGAGCTCGTGCGACGCCGCATCCGCTTCGAGCGCTCGCGCTCGCACAGCGCCGCCCGGCTGGCCCGCGCGCGCTCCCAGCGCCGGCACCTCGAGCACGAGCTGGCCCGCCTGCAACCGGCGAGCCCGGCCGCGGGCGGGCGCGGCGTGCGCAGCGGCGGGGGCTTTACCTTCCCCCTGCCCACCGGCGCCGCCTCGGGGCCGGGTAGCTGGTCGCAGGACCAGGGGGTGGACATCTCGGCCCCGGGGGGAACGCCGCTGTACGCGGTGGGCTCGGGGACGATCGTGCTCCACGGGATCGGCGGCTTCGGCCCCTCGGCGCCGGTGCTTCACCTCGACGGCGGCGACTACGTCTACTACGGGCACGCGGGGCCCGGGGGCATGGTCCCGGTGGGCAGCCATGTGGGCGGCGGGCAGGCCATCGGCGAAGTGGGCGCGGGCAGCGTCGGAATCTCAACCGGTCCCCACCTGGAGATTGGCTTCTGCGACGCCAGCGGAACGCCGATCGGCGGCACCTCGGGGCGGATGCTCGCCCTCCTCCACAGCGCCTACGGGAGCTGAGCGCACCGTCAACCTCGGCGCGCCGGCGCCAGGCGCGCGAGACTGATCCCCGGCGGGCGCGCGCCCGCCGGGGCGGTCGGCCGACGATCCCGCCCCGCACGCCGGCAAAGGCGAGGAGAGGAAGCCATGTGCCCCAAGCTCACCAGTTGGACCGCCCTGGCGGCGGCGACCACGGCCCTGGCCGGGCCCGCGACTGGAGCGGCCCCGGCGCGCGCGGCCGCGGCACCGGTGCAGGTCCCGGTCGCCGTGCTGCACAGCCACGGCGAGGTGCTGGTCATCGCTCCGCTATCGATCAACAGGCGCCGCGCGCTGTTCGTGGTCGACACGGGGGCTTCGGGCTCGCTCATCGACAAGCGCGCGGCCAAGAAGCTGCACCTGCCCAGGGTCGGGCGCGTCCAGCACTTCAGCGGCGTGGGCTGCGGCGGCTCGTCCCAGCCGGTGCGAGTGTCCAACTGGTCGCTGGGCTCGATTCGGCTGGCCAGCCGGCGCATCTCCAGCACCAAGTTCTCGCTTGGCGGCGGGCTGGTGGTCGGCCTGCTGGGATCCGACGTGCTGTCGAGCTTCGGAAAGGTGAGCATCGATTACGCCCACCAGGTGATGACGCTGGGCGGCTAACCTCGATTTTCGGCGGTCATGCCCCCGGCGCCCTCACACCACGACGCTCACGCGCTGCGGCCCATCGACGCCGTGGTGGGAATGATCCTGGTCGCCGCCGCGGCCCTGGCCGCGTGGCTGGTCACCGGTGGGGGCGGCAGCTCGGGCCCTCCCGCATCCTCCACCCCGCCCGCGGCGATAAGCGCCGGCGCTCCGATCGTCTCTGCGCCGCCGCCGGCCCAACAGGTGATCGACCTGCGCCGTTTTCAGCAGCGTCGCCCGCTGCACGTGCCGGCGCGCTGGGTGGCCGGCTTCTATCCCCTCTACGGAGTCGCGGCCCGCACCTTCGGGGTCAACTGGCTGCTGCTGGCCTCGATCCACGACCAGGAGACCTCGTTCTCAACCGACCGCACGACCTACGCCGGGCTCAACTTCGCCCACTGCTGCGGAGGGTCGATGCAGTTCAACGTGATCAACAAGCCGGTCAGCACCTGGAGCCGGGTCGCCGACTCCTTCCGCTACGGCAGCCGCCCCCCGAGCTACCCCCACGCCACCATCCAGCACCCCTCGATCTACGACGACTTCGACGCGATGATGGCCGCCGCGCGCCTGCTGGCGGCCGACGGCGCCCGCCAGGGGCTCGACGCTCGCGCCTGGTCGGCCGCCTACGACTACTACGGCCACGACGCCACGGGCATCACCTACGCCGACCAGGTCGTGGCGCGGGCGATCTCCTGGTCCCAGCGCGGCCTGTGCGTCAACTGCCCGCTGGACGAGCGCATCGTCGCCGCCGTCCACGCCGCCTACGCCCCCGCCGTGCTCGGGCGTCGCTGAGATCGCCCGGCGCCGGCAGCCAAGCCGGTCGATCGGATGGGATTTGCGGCGCGGGCCGGGCGGGCGTCAATCGGGCCAGAAGTCCTCGACCATCTCGCCGTCGGCACGCGGGTCATCCACCCGCACCGAGCAGATCACCAGCTCGGCGTCGTCGGGACCCTCGTTCCAGATCGAACGCACGACGTCCGGGGCCACGCGGACGGCGGTGCCGCCCTCGACCTCCACGACCTCGTCGCCCAGCTTGAACTGCACCTTGCCGGAGACGAGGAAGTAGATCTCCTCCTGCGTCTTGTGGCGATGGCCGTAGCCGCCCTTGCCGCCCGACTTGGGGGGCATGTGGCGGTGGGTGAAGGCGATCTGCTCGGCGCCGAGGCGCTCGGTGAAAAAGCGCATGGCGCCGGGGTACTGCCCGCCGAACGCATCGGGCACCTCCTCCAGTCGGCGGATCGTGTATGGGCTCATGGGCGCCGAGCTTAACCGTTTGCTCGCCTGTCGTTCTGGGTATGACGCGGCTCACGGCGGGCGGGGTCCGGTCACGCACGATTCGGCGAAGGGCAGGGTTCGCCCGCTTCCAGGCAACGCAGGGGTGTCGACGAGCGTCGGCGGCTGTCTGCACGGATGACACGGAGGACTTCACGGTGAAGTTGCACACGATGCACAGGCTCGCCCAACGAGCGAGCTCCCGACGACGCATGGCCAAGCGTCTGGGTGCGGGGATACTGGCTGTAGCGGGAATGGCGATCGGGGCCCCGGTGGCGTTGGCGCCGGCAGCGCCGGCTAGCACCGCGTGGACCTGCACCGCGACCGCGGGCACGATCAATCTCGGCGGCTCCTCGGGTGGCACGCTCGATCCGCTGCACGCCAACCCCGATCCCAACGCGGCCTGCGCCGATGACGGCGCCAGCGCGCCGAGCTTTGCGATCAACGACCCGTTCGGACCGAACAGCGTGGTCGCGGACTCGGGCACGGTGTTCGCCCAGACGACGCAGGGCCAGGCCGGAGCGCCGACCGCGGGCCAGAGTCCAAGCGCCCAGGCGGGCATCGAGAATGCAACGGTCGACCTCGGGGGTGGGCAGCTGCACCTGACCGCGCAGCTCGCCAACGCCTCGGCCGGCGCCAGCTGCGTCGGCGGCTCGCCGAGCCTCAAGTCGAGCTCGACGGTCGTCGGCCTGGCGATCAACGGAACGCCGATCCCGGCTCCGGGCCAGCCGGACCAGGCGCTGGATCAGCTGTTCAGCGGCCTGAGCCCGCTGGCGCCGCTGGTTCATGTGGTCCTCAACCACGAGTATTCGAGCGGGGATTCCTCGAGTACCGACCAGGCTCTCCGGCGCGAGGCGGTGCGCATCGAGCTGCTGGACGGCGCCGGTTCTCCGGTCTCCACGATCGTGCTGGGCAGCGCGACCGTGGGTCGCCACGGTCCGGTCTGCGCCTCGACCGGCGGGGCTGGCGGCTCTTCCCCCGCCGGCGGCTCGACCTCGGGCGCCTCCTCCTCGGTCGGCGGCACGACCTCGGGCGGCTCGGCAAGCGGCGGCGGCGTTCCATCGACCAATGCCAACTCGACCAGCGGGGGGTCCGGAGGTCCGACCAGCATCGTGATCGTCAGGCGCTCCTCGACGATCACTCGGCCAATACGCAACGGGATCAACGGCTCGAGCTGTGCGCACATGCGGATGTTCTTCGACCTCGAGCCCCATGGGCGTGTGTCCAAGCGAGGACCGAGGGCGCTGACCACCATGCCCGGCGTGCGGCGCGTCGTCCGCGGCTATATCCGCAACTGCAAGGGCAAGCCGATCGTCCACGCGAAGATCGACGTCGTCCACTACGTCCACGGCAACCTGCACCTGATGAAGACGGGGCTTCGCTCGCGTCGGGGAGGCAAGATGACCCTGATCCTGCCCAACAACCTGACGACGCGCAAAATCGTGTTCACATACCGAGGGTTCCTCAACCGGCCCGACGTGGCGTCGCGTCGGAAGCTGTTCATTCGCGTGCGGCGCAGGAGACACGGGTAGGGCGCGCGGGTCGGCCGGCACGGCTTGGCCGACCATCACCGTGGCGGGGCGCCCTCACGACGGCGCCCCGCCACGTCCAGGCCCACCGCGGCAGTAATACGCGTCCCGCCGTCCAGCGCGGCGACGCGGGCGCGCCCAAACAGGGGCGGCGCGATAACACCATGGTCACACGAAGCCCCCGTTTCGGGGCCATTCGTCCGCGGCCAGCCCTATGGTCGAGACCGGTGAGCCGATCGCCCGCGACGCTCTCCGTTCCCGCGCCCCGCTCGAGTGGCCGCTGGGAGTCGCATTTGAAGTCGCGCAAGCATTCGCGCTGGCGGGTCGGGGCGATGGAGATCGAGTGCTGGGAGGAGGCCGGCGCGCCCGGCGTGCCCAGCCAGGACCAGTCCCTGATCCACTGCGCGCGTGACCGTCTGCGCCTGGCGGTTATCGACGGGTGCACGCCGACGCCCCACACGCCGCGCTACCTCGGCGTCGACGGCGCCACCTGGGCCGCGTCGGTGATACGCGCCGGACTGCAGGCCGAGCGGCCCCTGAGCGATTCGATCGCCGCCGCCAACGAGTTCCTGTTCGACCCGCGCATCGCCTCCTCGCGGGCCCGGCCCCAGGCGGTGTTCGTGGTGGCCGAGGTGGCTGCAAACCGCGTCAAGCTCATCCGGGGAGGCGACTGCGAAGCCTGGGTCGAGCGCGACGGCCGCTGGGAGCGGGTGTTTGAGCGCAGCATGCTCGCGCCGTGGGCCGAGCGCGCCTACGAGCGCTGGAAGCAGGAGCACCCCCACGCGGGGCGCGGCGAGCTGTGCGAGATCGAGGAGGAGATCCTCGGGCTACGCGCGGCGTGGCACTCCACCGCGCTCGGGCGCTTCGGTGAGCCGCTGGTGGAGCGAGCCACGATCGAGGGGGGCTTCTCACGGCTGCTCCTGTCCTCCGACGGCGCCCGGCTCGATCCCCGCCGGGTGGCGGACCTGGAGGCCTGGCTGGAGCGCCTACGCCACTGGGAGCGCCACGAGCTGCGCCGGCACGCGAGCTCCAAGGTCCACGACGACGTCACCGTGTTGCGGGCCTCGCCGGTCGCCACCCCGGCCTGAGCGCCTCAGGCGGCCAGCGCAGTCTGCGTCCCGCCGGCCGCGGCGCGATCGGCGAGCACGGTAAGGCGCGGATGGCGGCGCAGCAGGGACGCCGGGCAGGAGGGCGAGAACGGACCGGCGAGCATGTAGGCCAGCGCCTCGCGCTTGGCGGCGCCGGTCGCCAACAGGAGCAGCTCGTCGGCGGCCAGGAGCTCTCGCAACCCGACGGTGATGGCCCGGGTGGGCACGTGGGTCAGGCCGCCGAACGCGGTCGCCGCCCGCTCGCGGGTGCGGCGGGTGAGGCGCACCACCCGCGTGGGCTCGGCGGGCAGCGACCCGGGCTCGTTGAACGCCACGTGGCCGTTTATCCCGATGCCGAGCACCGCCAGCGCCACCGGCTCGGCGAGGTGCGCCGCGTGCCGGCGCGCGGCGCGCTCGGGGTCGACGTCGCCGCGGGGAGACACCAGCGGGCGGGCCCACTCGATTCCGCGCAGCTCGCGGGAGAGGAAGTGGCTGAAGCTGCGGGGGTCCTCAGGGCACACGCCGACGTACTCGTCGAGCTGCAGCGGCGTGGCGCGGTGGCTGGCCAGCCGGCGCCCGGCGGCGAGCCGGCGCAGGGCCGCGTACATCGGCCCCGGGGTGGAGCCGGTGGGCAGCAGGATGCGGGCTCGCGGCCCGGCCTTCAGCGTACGCGCGATATGGGCGGCGGCCGCCGCGCCCACGGCCTCGGAGTCGCCGAGCACCACCGGCTCGAGCATGGCCACGAAGCTACGGCAGGCGGCGGCGGAAAATCATCCGTCGCCGGCGCCGAAGCCGGGGCGGGCGCCCGCTGGGCGATACTCCGCCCCGATGGCGGCAGAGCCAGGGAACGCGAGCGTGGAGACCGAGGAGGAGCGGACCTTCGACTTCGCGCGTACGGTCGCGCTGAGCGACGGCGTGTTCGCCATCGCCCTGACGCTGCTGGTGCTCAGTATCACCGTGCCCACGCTGTCGAGCGGACATCACGGCGAGCTGGATCGACGGCTCCTGCACCGCGGCTCTGAGTTCGGCTCCTACGCGCTGAGCTTCGTGGTGATCGCCGGGCTGTGGGTCCGCCACCACACCTTCTTTCGCGAGCTGCGCCGGGTGGACGGCCGGATCACGGTGCTCAACCTGGTCTACCTGGGGTTCGTCGCCTTCCTGCCCTACCCCACCCGAGTGCTAGGGCTCTACGGCGACCAGGCGATAGCGGTGACGCTCTACGCCGCCACCGCCGGAACCCTCGGCCTGCTCGCCGGCCTCAGCCGCACACACGCCCTGCGTGCCGGCCTGGTCTCCCCGGCCGGTCGGCGGCAGCTCGGACGCCGCGAGCATCCGGCGCTCGTGCCCACCGTGTTCCTGGCGTCGATTCCGATCGCCTGGGCGAGCACCACCGCCGCGTTGCTGTCGTGGCTGCTGCTCGCGATCTTCCCCGCCCTACGGCAGCGCTTGGGGCAGCGCAAACCGGGCGCGCAATGAGGCCAGCAAGCCTGCCTCGAGAACCCCATAGATAACCACCCGCGCGGGATCCGGAGTGGGCCGGGGAGGATTCGAACCTCCGACCACGGGGTTATGAGCCCCTTGCTCTGACCGCTGAGCTACCGGCCCGACGACGCGTCGCTACCCACCGGGGGCCCGAGCGCCGCGGGCGAGCCACGCTAGCACCGCCCCTGACCCGGATCCCCGATCAGGGGACCCGCTCGGGCGGGGGCGCGGGAAGGTCCGGGAGCGGGGTGTCCTGGGGATCGCGCAGGGCGCCGGCGCGAACCGCGGGGCGGCTGGCGAACGAGCGCTCGAGCTCTTCGATGCGGGCGATCTCGTGGTAGTCGTAGCGCAGCTCCTCGAGCTCGCGGGCCCCGCGGAGCAGGCGCAGGCCCAGCACGACGATTCCGAGGATCGCCAGCAGACCCAGGACGGCGCCGGCGAGGACGACGGGCCCGGTGGCGTGGCTGGCGCCGCGCCGCGGCGGCAGGGCGAAGTTGCGCGGTCGCGTCTGGGCGCGCACCACGCTCCGGCTCCCGATCACGGGCACCGTCTGCTCGGCCATGGCCAGCATCTCGCGCGGGGGCACGCCGTCCACCAGCGTGTTCGAGATCCAGTAGACGGCGGCGCCCTCCCGCCAGGCCACGATGCGCAGCTTGCTGCCCTCGTAGAACAGCCCGTAGGTGCGGGAGCCGACCTTGACGGTCTGGTCGGGATGCTGGAGGAGCGGCGGGTCCGGCCAGCCGGTGCCCTGGACGTCGTAGTACTCGCCGAGCCGGCCGCGGTCGATGACGACCACGTAGGCCTGGTGCACGCGCCCGTGGCCGTCGCGGATCCCGTAGCGGCGGACCGAGTCGCGCGTGGTGTTGAACTTGTTGCGCACCCGCGGGTACTCGAGGGCGAAGGGTAGGCGACGGGCCAGGCGGTGGGCGGCGGTCAGGTCCGCCTTGGGGGTGGCTGCCAGCTGTAGACCGGAGGCCGCCGGGCCCCCGCGGCGGTGCACCTGCCGGCGCACGCGCAGGGCGTTGGCCGCCTGATTGCGGGCGATCGGCGCGACGCCGTGCAGGAAGTCGGACACCGAGCGGTGGAGCTGCTCGGGGGTGGCGGTCACCTCCTTGCCCACGTTGGCCTGGAAGTGCACCTGGCGCACGGGCTTGCCCGCCGACTGGATCAGGATCTGGAGCAGGTCGAGCACCTGGTCGCTGCGATGGATGTCGGTCTGGACCGCCTTGCCGAAGATCTGCTCGAACTTGTCGCGGTTGTCCACCAGCGAGGGGCCGTACTGGGCCTTGACGTCGAGCAGGAAGCGCTGGTCGCGAGCGTCGCGGATCAGCGCCGTGTCGCCGTGGCGGTAGGCGACGAACTGCAGGGCCTGGTCGCCGCACAGGCGCTGGTAGCCGGGCTTGAGGTCGATCTCGAAGTACTGCTGGCCCCCGGCGGCGTTGGAGTGGAAGTAGCGGCGGTCGATGGTGCTGTAGACGCAGCCCATCTCGTCCACCGCGCGCTTGAAGCGGGGGAAGGTCATCACCACCACGTGGTTGACCTTCAGGCCCAGCACGCGCTTGATCGTCTGGGTCATGAGCTGGATCCCGCCCAGCGTGTAGGCGACGTTGATGCGGTTGGTCATCGGGGGGCCGTTGGACGGGTAGATCGTCTCCTGCAGGTCGCGCGGGATCGAGAGCATCGAGATCGTCGGCGCGCTGGGGTCCAGGCGCACGAGCAGCATCTCGTTGGAGTGCGGGGCCACCGACTGGGTGGGGCGGCCCTTGGGCGGCGGCCGGCGATCGTCGCCGACCAGGAGCAGCGTCTGGGGCGCATCCGGGGTCGCGGGATCGAGCGTGCCGTGCTGGACGGTGATCGTCTGGTTGCGGTGCAGGGCCTGAGCGACCTTGCCCACCTCCATGAGCGCGGCGGTGACCGTCGCCGCCGCCGCGAGCGCCACGATCAGCAGGGCGCCGAGCAGGGCCCGGCGCAGCGAGCGCCAGCCGATTCGCTCCGGGGGTCCTGCCACGGCGTGGCAGCATAGGGGCTCGGCCAGCGGCAATTCGTGCGCGGAGCCCATCCCCGTCCTGATAGAAGCTCGCGCGTGGTCGAGGTGATCCTCACGCGCCTGGCGCCCGCGCTGGTGTTCCTGGCCTTCGGGGTGGGGAAGTTCACCAACCACGCCTCGGAGACCAGCTCGTTTCGGGCCTACGGGCTGCCCCACCCGGGCGCGTTCGCCTACGCCATCGGGGTGGCGGAGATCCTTGGCGGGCTGGCGCTGCTGGTCCGGGCGAGCGCCCCGCTGGCCGCGCTCGTGCTGGCCGGCGACATGGTGGGCGCGATCGTGGTGTCGGGCATCGGACGCGGGGAGATGGTCAGCCTGACGCTGGCCCCGGCGCTGCTGGCGGCGATGGTGGCGCTGCTGGTCCGCCAGGGGCCGGGATTCTGGCGCCAGCGGGTGCGCGGGCTGGGCGCCGGGCGGCGCTGACCCGGGGGCGCGGGCGGGGCCGCCCGCCCGGGGGCCGCGTCGCTACTTGATCGCGGCGACCAGGCGCACCGCCGCCGCGAGCTCGTGGGCCGACAGGGCGCCCTCGATGCGCTCGCGGATGATGCCGTGGCGGTCGATCAGGAACGTCCAGGGCTCGGTGGGCAGGTGGTAGGCGTTGACCTGGGGCCGCAGCCCCTTGGACGGGTTGTTCTGGTTGTAGATCTCCATGTGGATGAACGCCGTCCCGTCGCCGAGCTGGGACTTGACCTGGTCCTCGATGTCGACCACCGGCCCGCACACGCGGCTCTGGCACAGGGCCGGCGTGGCGAACATCAGCACCACCGGCTTGCGCCCCAGCACGCTGGCGAAGTCGGCCGCCTGGAGGTCACCGGCGGGAGGGTCGCGGGTGTCGATCTTCGAGGCGTTTCCCCCCACCGAGGCGACGGTCGGCGTGTGGATGAGCGGAGCCTTCTGGCCCACTCCGGGAGGCGCCGCGCCGGTGGCCCCCACGTCGACCTGGTCCAGCGTGGTGACCACGCGCTTTCCCCCCAGCTGGGCCAGGCCCATGACCTGGTGGGTGCCCGTCCCCGAGAAGCTCACGTGGGTGACCCAGACGCTGTGGGCGGCGTCGGGATCCTGGGCCACGGTCTTTGACTGAAAGGGCGGCCGTACGGCGAGCGACTCGTTGGCGGCCGGGAACGGGCCCTGGACGCCGTTGCCCTGGGCGTCGGCGGTGTACAGGGCGACCGAGGAGGCGTTGACGAGGCGGTGCGAGCGGTCGAACAGGGCGAAGGCAAAGCGGCTCTTGCCCGGCTCGACGAACGCCCCCGACGGGGCGAGCACCGCCTGCTCGGGCAGACCCTTGCGCAGCTGGTCGATCGTCTTGCCCGCGCCCGGCGGGTAGGGGGCGGGCTTGGACGAGCTGCCGCACCCGGCCACAGCCGCCGCCAGCGCGCATAGCGCCGCGGCGAGGACGGGAACGGCCGCCGTCAGGCGGCCCTTTCTCTGATCGCCGAGGCCGCCGCCGGGGCCGAGGCGAGGGGCGCCGGAGGGCGGGCGGGCCACGGGCACCGGGGGATCATAGGGACGCCGTGGCGCCTCGGGTCTGGTTTGATCCGCGCTTTGCTCACCGAGCGAGGAGGAGCGCACATGGCAGAGCGAGCAGCGATCGTGACCGGGGGCTCGAGCGGGATCGGCCTGGCCGTCGCCCGGATGCTCGGCACACAGGGGTACAAGCTCACGGTCGCCGCGCGCCGGCCGGAGAAGCTCCAGGGCGCGGTCGAGGGCCTGCGCGCCGACGGCATCGAGGTGGCCGAGGTGGCGGGCAACCTGGCCGACGAGGAGACGATCAAGCGCGTCGTGGCCGACCACCGTGACCGCTACGGGCGCCTGGACGTGCTGGTCAACAACGCCGGCATCGGGATCGGGGCGGCGGTGGGCGAGACCGAGACCAAGAAGCTGGACATCCAGCTAGACGTCAACCTGCGCTCGATCATCCTCTTTTACCGCGAGTGCCTGGAGATGCTGCGCGCGGCCGGCGCCGATCACCGCAAGGCACTGGTGGTCAACACCGCCTCTATCGCCGGCAAGCACGGGCAGGCGTGGCTGGCGATCTACTCGGCCACCAAGCACGCGGTGATCGGCTACACGGCGTCGATGAACCACGAGCTTGCCCAGGAGGGGATCAAGTCCTGCGCGCTGTGCCCCGCCTACGTGGACACGCCGATGACCGACTTCGTCAAGGGCCAGGTCTCTCCCGAGGAGATGATTCAGCCCGAGGACATCGCCGAGGCGGTGCGGTTCTTGCTTTCCGTCTCGCCGCAGTGCATCGTGCCCGAGATCATGTTCATTCGCCCGGGCGACGCGCTGTAGCGGGCCGACGGCCGCCGCTTAGAGGCGGTCGAGCGCCTGCTCGTAGGCGGCGGCGCGCCGGCGGCGGTCGCGCGAGCGGCGGTCCAGGGCCCGGATCAGGCCGAACTCGCGCTCGGGCTGCTCGTGCTCGACGCGCCGGCGGACGAGCTCGCGGTGCTCGGAGATGGCGGTGGCCAGGTCGGGCTCATTGCCCCGGGTGGTCGCGCGGTGCTCGCGGATGGCGCCGGCCAGGTCGACGTCGTGCTCGGCCAGCAGGCTGGACTGGAGCTGGGCGCGCAGGATGCCGAGCTCGCGGCGGGTGGCGGGGCGGGGGCCGCGGGCGCCGGTGAACCGATCCCAGGTGCGGGCGAAGGTGACGTAGTCGATCCCTCCCTCGGCGCGCCCCCCGCGGCGGTGGGCGGCGAGCATCGGGCACTCGCCTCCGTCGCGGCTGGTGTAGGCGCCGACGATGATCGTGCTCGAGTCGACCCCCTCGAGCATGGCCACCCGGGTGGGGACGGGGAGGCGGTCGATGACCGCGCGCAGACTGTGGATCGAGCGGGGCGTGGTTGGCATAGGCTGTGGCGCCCGCGAGGGGGGTCCGGTCGGCCGGACCTTGGTTTCTCGGGGCGTGGCGAGCGTAGGAGAGCGCCACGGGGTCGGCAACCCGTCCCCTTCCCGTGCACGGAGACTTGCATTGAGACTCGGCGTCCACATCGGCTACTGGGGGCTCGGGATGAGCTCGGACGACCAGCTGGCGGTCGTGCAGGAGGCCGAGCGGCTGGGCTTTGACTCGGTGTGGACCGCCGAGGCCTACGGGTCGGATGCGGCCACCATCCTGGCCTGGCTGGCGGGGCAGACGTCGAAGATCCGGTTGGGGTCGGCGATCTTTCAGATGCCGGCGCGCTCGCCGGCGATGACCGCCATGACCGCGGCGACCATCGACCAGCTGTCTGGTGGGCGGATGCTGTTGGGCATCGGCTCGTCGGGGCCCCAGGTGGCCGAGGGCTGGCACGGGCAGCGCTTTGGCCGCCAGCTGCAGCGCACCCGCGAGTACGTGGCGGTGGTGCGCCAGGCGCTGGCGCGCGAGCGGCTGGAGTTCTCGGGCGAGACGCTCGAGCTGCCGCTGCCCGACGGCCCGGGCAAGGCGCTCAAGCTGATGATCGCCCCGGTGCAGGAGCGGATCCCGATCTACCTGGCCGCGATCGGGCCCAAGAACACCGCGCTGGCGGGCGAGATCGCCGACGGGTGGATCCCGACCCTGTTCTCGCCCGAGCACGTGGTGGAGTTCCGGGCGCTGCTTCAGGAGGGGGCGGAACGGGCCGGGAGGACGCTGCAGGGGTTTGACATCGCGCCGACGGTCAACGTGTTCATCTCCGACGACGCCGCAGCGGCGCGCGATGCGATGCGGCCCTACTTGGCCCTCTACGTCGGGGGGATGGGCTCGCGGGAGCGCAACTTCTACAACCAGGTGGTCCAGCGCTACGGGTTCGAGCGGGAGGCCAAGGAGGTCCAGGACCTGTATCTCGAAGGCAAGAAGGATCAGGCGGCCGCCGCCCTCCCCGACGCGCTGATCGACACGGTGGCGCTGTGCGGGCCGCCCGACCGGGTGCGCGAGCGGATAGCGGTCTACCGCGAGGCCGGCGTGGGAACGCTCGGGATCTCGCCGATGGCGTTCACGCGCGACGAGCGCCTCCAGCAGCTGCGGCTAGCCGCCGAGCTGGCGGCTTGAGCGCGCCGGGGGGCGGCGTCCCGGGCGGGGCCAGTCCCCGGCTGCGCCTCATGCTGGGGGCGTTCGGCGACCCGGGCCACGCGTTTCCCATGCTCGCGCTGGGGACGGCGCTGGCGCGGCGGGGCCACGAGGTGACGATGCAGACGTGGGAGAAGTGGGCCGAGTACGTACGCGAGCCCGGGATGCGCTTCGTGCCGGCGCCCGAGTACCACGTCTTTCCCACCCGGGAGCGGCAGATGAAGCCCTATGCGGCGGCGGTCAAGGCGGCGCGGGAGATCGAGCCCCTGGTCGAGGAGGTGGACCCCCAGGCGGTGGTGGCCGACATCCTGACGCTGGCGCCGGCGCTGGCGGCCGAGCGGGCGGGGGTGCCGGTGGGCACGCTGATCCCGCACGTGTATCCGGTCGGCGCGCCGGATTCTCCCCCCTACTCGTTCGGCGCGCGGCTGCCCAGGACGCGGGCGGGCCGGGCCCTGTGGCGGGCGGTGGACGCTCCGATGACGGCCGGGCTGCGCCGGGGCCGAGAGGAGCTAAACGAGACGCGGGCCCGGCTTGGCCTTCCACCGGTGGAGCGCTTCCACGGGGGCATCAGCCAGGAGCTGGCGCTGGTGGGGACGTTCCCCCAGCTCGAGTATCGGCGCCGGTGGCCGCTCCACACGCAGGTGGTGGGCCCGCTGATGTGGGAGCCGCCGGCCGAGGAGGTGGCGTTGCCGGAGGGCGAGGGGCCGGTGGTGCTGGTGGCGCCGTCGACCTCACAGGACCCAGAGCAGCGGTTGCTGTCGGCGGCGCTGGAGGGGCTGGCCGGCCTGCCCATGCGGGTGCTGGGGACGTGGAACCGGAGGCCGCCGCCGCGGCCGCTGGCGGCGCCGGCCAACGCGCGGCTGGTGGAGTGGGTCAGCTATTCGCGGACCATGCCGCGCTGCGACGTGGTGGTCTGCCACGGCGGGCACGGGACGGTGATGCGAGCCTTGTCTTCGGGGTGCGCGGTGGTGGTGTGCCCCGCCGCGGGGGATATGAACGAGAACGCAGCACGGGTGGACTGGGCCGGGGTGGGCGTGCGCCTGCCGCGGCGGTGGGCCAGCGCGCGGGCGGTGCGGGTGGCGGTGCTGCGCCTGCTGGCCCAGCCCGAGCGGCGGGCGCGGGCGCGGGAGCTGGCGGCGTGGGTGGCCGCCCAGGACCCGGCGGCGCGGGCGGCCGACGAGGTGGAGCGGCTCGTGGCCCGGGCCGGCGGAGGGGGTGCGGGGGCCGCGGGTGGCGCGGCCGCGGGCGGGGGTTGCTCGGGCGTCGGGTCGCCGGAGGCGGCGGGACCTAGCGGTCCCTGAAGGGGAGCCGCTCCTCGGTCTTGGTGAGCGTGAACACGCGGTGCACCTGCTCGGGGCCGCGGATCAGCTCCATCCGGCTGCCGTTGGCGCTCGAGCGCCGTTCGGCGGCGAGGATCGCCGCCAGACCGGTGGAGTCCATGAACTCCAGGCCGCTCAGGTCGATGACGATCGCCCGGGCGTCGCCGGCCTCGGCGACGTCGATCGCCGCTTCCAGCTCGCGCACGGTCAGGAGATCCAGCTCCCCGCTGAGCCGAATCACGTGCTCGTGTCCTTGCCGGGAGACTTCCACGCTCATGGGTGGCGCTGCAGTCGCTCCCTGCGGCTCCAGCCGGGGCTCCTCGGATGCCGAACTCATGTCGCCTCCCCGCGGGTCGCCATACAGAACGCCAGGCAAGGGTCGGGACACTCCCCACGCCCGGGTGGCCACATTTGACACTAGCACCGCGGGAGGAGTTTTGGGCGGCGAGCGGACGCCTAACGGAGGGCTAACTGACGTATGGCGCGCCGGGGTATTTCCGTCCGGGACAAAGGCGAACATATGTTCGTGCAGCGTCGCTGGCTCGCCGACCAGCTAGCCCAGGGGAAGTCCCTCGAGCAGGTCGGTCGAGAGATCGGACTACACGGATCCACGATCGGATACTGGGCCAGGAAGTACGGCCTGCGATCGAGTGGAGCAGCCAAGTTCTCGCCGCGCGGAGCGCCCGATCGGGGGCGGCTCGAGGCGCTCGCCGCGGCCGGGACGACGCTGCAGGAGATGGCGATCGAGCTCGATCGCTCGATCGCAACGGTCCGCTACTGGCTGCGTAAATGGGCGATCGCTCGGCAGCCACGCTCAACCCGCACACCCGTCGATCCTGCATGCGCGCCCGAGAAGGTGCTCATGCGCTGTCAGCGGCACGGGATGACGACGTTTCGCCTCCAACGGGGCAGCTATCGATGCCTGCGCTGCCGCTCGGAGCGAGTCTCGGAGTGGCGGCGACGCGTAAAGCGCACGCTCGTCTCCGAGGCTGGCGGCAAGTGCGTGCTCTGCGGCTATGACCGCTGCTTCGCAGCCCTCCAGTTCCACCACATCACACCGGAGACCAATCGTTTCGTAATCTCTCGCCAAGGCGTTGCCCGCAGCCTTGCCGAGGCTCGCGAGGAAGCGCGCAAGTGCGTCCTACTCTGCGCGACCTGTCACGCCGAGGTCGAGGCCGGATACCAGTCACTTCCGACGCCCGAAAAGCTCCCCGGGGTGGATTCGAACCACCATAGCCTGATTAACAGTCAGGAATCTTGGCCGTTAGATCACCGGGGATCTTGGGCTGAGAATAGCGCCGGCGACGGTCTACAGAAGGCCTCCTGAGCGGGCGCCTGCGGCTCCGCTGTCGTGTAGATAGCCGATGCGACGGTGCGTGTCCGCCTACCCCTCGGGCAGCGCCTCCATCGCCCGGTCCATCGCCCGGTCGAGGTCGACCTTGACCTTGGCCCGGCGGGTGGCCAAGGCGGCGATATCCCCCTCGCCGGCCGCCTGGGCCGCGCTGATCGCCCGGTCCACCCGCGCCAGCTCGAGCTGGGTGGCCTCCACCTCCAGGCGCTCGGGCGTCACCGCCTCGGCGCTCGCCCGCACCGAGAGCTCCGCCATCAGCGCCTCCAGCTCTGAGTCCTCGGCCGGCACCCCCCACCGCGGCGAGCGCAAGTGCTCGCGCAGGTGAAGCGCCGCCCGGCGCAACAGCGGGCTGGTGAAGTGCTCCTCGGGCTCGATCTCGGCCAGCCGGCGCTCGCCCACCTCGGGCAGGGCCAGGCACAGCCCCAGGAACAGCCGCTCGGTCTGCGCCCGCCGATCCGCCGCCCGCAGCACCGCCCCCCTCCCCCCCGGCTCGACCAGCGCTCCGCGCACCAGCGACTCGATCAGGGACTCCGACAGCGACAGGCGGTCGGCGACCAGGCGCACCAGCTCGTCGCGGGTCACGCTGGGCCGCAGCGAGACCAGGATCGGCCGCAGCTCCGCCAGCGCCCGGTCGCGCCCCTCGGCCGAGTCCAGCTCCCCCCGCTCGAGCGCCCGCTCGACCTGAAAGCGCACGAACGGCACCGACGACTGCACCCTGGCCCCCATCCCCTCGGCCCCCTCGCGCTGAACCAGGTCGGCGGGGTCGCTCCCCTCGGGCAGCGGCACCACGCGCAAATCCAGCTTTCTCTCCCGCGCCATCTCCTCGGCCCGCAGCATCGCCTGCTGCCCCGCGCTGTCGGCATCCAGCGCCAGCTCCACCCGCGACGCCATCCGCCCCAGCTCCGCCACCTGCTCCGAGGTCAGCGCCGTGCCCATCAGCCCCACCGCGTTGGCCAGCCCCGCCTGGTGAAGCGCCAGCACGTCCGTGTACCCCTCGCACACGATCACCTCCCCCGCCCGGCTGGCCGCCGCGCGCGCCAGGTGCGCCGCGTACAGGTGCCTCCCCTTGTGGTAGACGGCCCCGTCGGCGCTGTTGAGGTACTTGGGCCGCTGCTCGGGCGCCGTCGCCCGCGCCCCGAACCCCAGCACCCGCCCGCGCCCGTCGGCGAGCGGGAACATGATCCGGGCGCGGAAGCGGTCGATCAGCCCGCCGCGCCGCGAGCGCTGCGCCAGCCCCGCCTCCAGCAACTCGCCCTCGCCGAACCCCTGCCGCCGCGACGCGCCCACCAGCCGGTCCCACGCCCCGGGGGAGAAGCCGATCCGAAACTGGCGCAGCACCTCCTCGCCCAGGCCGCGACCGGCCAGGTACTCGCGCGCCGGGCCGGCCTCGGCCGAGTCCCACAGATACCGCTCATAGAACCCGGCCGCCCGCTCCAGCAGGCCCACCAGCCGCTCGCGCCGCTCCCGGGCCCGCGCCTGGCGGGGGTCCTCGTCCTCCACCTCCAACGCCACCCGGTAGCGGTCGGCCAGCAGCTCGAGCGCCCGCTTGAAGTCCACCCCCTCGGTCTCCTGGACGAACGTGAACGCGTCGCCCGAGGCCTGGCAGCCGAAGCAGTAGTACACCTTCTCGGCCGGGTTGATCGAAAACGACGGCGTGCGCTCGTCGTGAAACGGGCACAGCCCCTGATAGCTGCCGGGGCCCGAGCGACGCAGCTCGGTGCGTGCCGCGACCAGGTCGACCATGTCGACGGCCTCGCGCACGCGCTCCTTGCTATCGGACGTGTAGCGGGCCACGCGCGAAAGCTAGCCCGTGTCGGGGCGCGCGCTCACGCCTCCGAACCGGCCCCCGCCTTGGCCCGCTCGCGCGCGCGACCGGCGTCCCACGCCGCCTGGGCGCCGGGACCACCCATCATCTGCCCGTCCTCCCCCAGGTCGGCCACGAACAGCTCCTCGGCCCGCGCCGCCTGGCGCCTGGTCAGCACCTCGCGCGCCCTCGTCCCCACGCCCCGGGTCCACTTGAGCATCCGGATCCACCCGGGCACCATCACGTAGCGCGCGCGGGTCGCGATCCCGTCCACGATCGCGACGCCCGCCGCCGACACCGGCGAGGTGCGCCGCATCGGCGCCGGCAGCTTGTCGCGCAGCTCGTTGAACGTCCGCTGCTGGGCGGCGGCCCGCACCATGTCGGTGTCTAGCCAGGAGAAGTACGCCACGCCCACGTCGACCCCGTGGGGCGCCATCTCGATGCGCAGCACGTCCCCGAACGCCTCCGCGCCGCGCTTGCTCGTGCAGTAGGCCCCCATCAGCGGCGCCGCGCTGATCGCCGCCAGCGAGGTGATGATGAGCACGTAGCCCCGCGTGGCCATCACGTGGGGCAGGCACACCCGCACCGTCCGCCACACCCCGATCAGGTTGACCTCCAGCACCCGCTCGAACATGTCCCGGTCCATCAGGTGGATCGGCCCCCCCGCGCCGATGCCCGCGTTGGCCACCACCGCGTCCAGTCCGCCCAGCTCCCCGACCACGCCCCCCACCGCCGCCTCGAGCTGGTCCCAGTCGGTGACGTCGGCCTCGGCCCACACCGCGGAGGGCCCGAGCTCGGTCGCCACTCGCTCGAGCTCCTGGGGCTCGAGCCCCACCAGGCCCACGCGCCCGCCGGCGCGCACCACCTGACGCGCGGTCTCGGCGCCGATTCCGCGTGCCGCCCCGGTGATCAGAACCCGCCTACCGGCCATCGACTGCGCCTGCGCCACGTCTCCTCCTTGATCGTCCGCTCGGGCGACTCTACCGCGGCCCGTCACACCGCGAACTGGCTCGGCACCGCCAGAGCCTCGAACGCCCGGATGCAGTAGCGATCGGTCATCCCGGCCAGGTAGTCGGTCACCCGCTGGGCCAGGTCAGCGTCGGGCGCGCCGCCGCCGTCGGGCAGCGCGTCGGGATCGGCGACGTAGTGATGAAACAGCGCCCGCAGCACCACCTCGATCTTGGCGTGCTCGCGCCGCGCCACCGGCCCCAGGTAGACCTCCTCGAACATGAACGCCCGCAGCTCGGCCATGGCCTCCCCCACCCTCGGCCCCTGCACGATCTCCCCCGCTCGCTCGGAGTGCTCGACCAGGTCGTGCACCAGGGTGTCGATCCGCTCCGAGCCGCTGTCGCCCAGGATGGAGAGGGGCTCCGCGGGCAGCGCCCGCTCCGCCAGGATCCCCGCCCGCAGCGCGTCGTCGATGTCGTGGTTGATGTAGGCCACGCGGTCCATCAGCCGCACGATCCGCCCCTCCAGGGTGGCCGGCTCGGGCGCCCGGCCCGAGTGGCGGCGAATCCCGTCGCGCACCGCCTCGGTCAGGTTGAGCCCCCGGCCGTCGCGCTCCAGGTGGTCCACCACCCGCAACGAGTGCTCAAAGTGGGCAAAGCCACGGCCGAAGCGCTCGGCCAGGCACCGGTCGAGCACCGCCTCGCCGATGTGGCCGAACGGCGGATGACCGAGGTCGTGCCCTACCCCCACCGCCTCGGCCAGGTCCTCGTTGAGCCGCAGCGCGCGCGCCACCGTCCGGGAGATCTGAGCCACCTCGAGGGTGTGGGTCAGCCGCGTGCGGTAGTGGTCGCCCTCGGGGGCGACGAACACCTGGGTCTTGTGCTTGAGCCGGCGAAACGCCTTGCAGTGCACGATCCGGTCGCGGTCGCGCTGAAACGGCGTGCGCAGCGAGCAGTCCTCCTCGGGGTGAACGCGCCGCGCGGGGTAGGACCGGGCGGCCGCCGGCGAGAGCCGCCGCTCCTCCTCCTCGCGCACGCGCCGGGCGAACGCCGCGCCCACTGCCTCCGATGCCGTCGATGCCGCCACCGGCCGATTGTCGCACCGGCCTCCGATGCCTGAGCCTCCGGCACGCGATGTCGGCGATCGGACCCCGCGAGGGCACGCTGCGCGTCGAGGCCTCCCGCGCGGGCAGGCCCGGCGGTACGATTCCCCCCGGACCACCGCCTCCGGGGGGAGCCGCGAGTCCTCGAGCAGACTCAGGGTCGCGATGGCCGACGAACCACAAACCAACATCCTGGTCGTCGACGACCGGCCCGCGAACCTCCGCACGATCGAGGCCACCCTCGAGCCGCTGAAGCAACGCCTGGTCTGCGTGGGGTCCGGAACCGAGGCGCTGGACCAGCTCCTGCGCGAAACGTTCGCCTGCGTGCTGCTCGACGTCCAGATGCCCGGCATGGACGGCTTCGAGACGGCCCGGTACATCAAGGGCCGCCCCCGGACCGCCGAGACCCCGATCATCTTCATTACCGCGGTCGGCGACCAGCGCCACCAGGTCTTTCGCGGCTACTCGGTCGGGGCGGTGGACTACGTCATCAAGCCGTTCGAGGCCGAGGTGCTGCGGGCCAAGGTCAAGGCCTTCGTCGAGCTGCACCGCACCTCGGTCCAGCTCCAGCGGCGGACCGAAGAGCTCAAACGCTCCAACGAGGCGCTCGAGCAGTTCGCCTACATCGCCTCGCACGACCTGTCCGAGCCGCTCAACACGATCGCGGGCTTTACCGGCCTGCTCTCCCAGCGCTACGGGGCCCAGCTCGACGACCAGGGCAGGGAGTTCGTCGAGCACATCGGGACGGCGACCGGGCGCATGCAGACGCTCATCCGCGACCTGCTCGGGTACTCGCGCGCCGGCGGACCGGCGGCGGCCGCCGAGCCCGTCGACCTCAACGAGGTCCTCGACCACGTGCGCCACGCCCTGCACGCCACGATCGAGCGCAAGGGCGCGAAGGTCTCGGTCAGGAAGCTGCCCACCGTCCCGGGCGACCGCGATCGCCTCGGGCAGCTGTTTCAGAACCTGGTCTCCAACGCGATCAAATACTGCTCCGACAAGGCCCCCCAGGTCGAGGTGCAGGCGGCGCGCGAGAACGGCGGCTGGCGTCTGTCCGTCCAGGACAACGGGGTCGGCGTCGATCCCTCCGACCGCACCCGGATCTTCGACATGTTCACCCGCGTGGGCCCCGCGGGCGCCGAGGAGGGGACGGGCATCGGCCTGGCGACCTGCCGGCGCATTGTCGAGGCCCACGGGGGCCGCATCTGGGTGGACGATGCCAAGCGAGACGGGTGCCGCTTCTGCATTTTCCTCCCCGACCGCCAGCCGGGCGGCGTCGACTGAGAGCGCCGGCCGGCCTCGCCGCCGCCGCGCCGAGCCGCCCCGCACCGAGCCGCCCCGCGCCGCCGCGCACCGAGCCGCCCCGCGCCAGCCGAGCTCAGCCGCCCGGTGTCGGCCGGCCCCGTACCCCCCCACGCCGGGCGCGCCGGCGCGCCGGCGGCCCATCCCCACTGAGCGCCGGACGGTCGCGACGAAGGTCGCCGGCCTGCAACCCGCCCGATCCGATCAGGTCGTCGACGATCTGGCGGACGTTGGCCAGCGTCTGCTCGATGGCCTGCGCCACCTGCGCGACGTTGCCCGACGCCAGCGCGTACTTGGCGATCGCCAACCCCTGCAGCACGTTGTCGTTGAGCTCCAGGGCCTGGCGCCGCGCCGCCGTGCGCAGCTCGAGCTCGGCCCGCGCCCGGGTGAGCTCGGCCTCGGCTCGCTTGTACTCGGTTAGGTCCTGGACATGGGCGAGCGCACAGACGGGGTCGCCGTCCATGTCGCGCACCAGCGACGCGCTGAACAGAACCGACCGGCTAGCCCCGCGGGCGTGCGCCAGCTGGGTCTCGACCTGGAGAGCGCCCAGATCGCCGCCGCGCACCCGCCCCAAGCTCAGCCGGATGTGCGCCCGTTGGGGTCCCTGGATGAGGTCGTCCAGCGTGCCCTCCAGCAGCTGCCCGGCCTCAAAGCCGCTCAGCGTGCACAGGGCGCGGTTGACCCGCAGCAGCCGCGCATCCCCGTCCTCGGCCGAGATCATGGCCACCCCTACCGGGGCGTCGTCGAAGGCGCCCCGGAACAGCTGCTCGCTGGTGTGGAGGTCGCGCTCCTTGCGGTAGAGCTCGACGAACACCCCGACCTTGCTGCGCAGGATCGAGGGGTTGACGGGCTTAAAGATGTAGTCGACGGCTCCGTGCGAGTAGCCACGGAACACCTGGCTGGCGTCGGTGCTGACCGCGGTGACGAAGATGATCGGGATGTTGCGGGTCCGCTCTCGCCGCTTGATCAGGGCCGCCGTCTCGAAGCCGTCCATGTCCGGCATGCGGGCGTCGAGCAGGATCAAGGCGAAATCGTCGTGCAGGAGCCGCCGCAACGCCTCCTCCCCGGAGGCGGCGCGCACCAGCTCGTGCCCCAGCGGCTCCAGGACCGCCTCCATCGCCAGCAGGTTCTCGGGCTGGTCGTCGACCAGCAGGATGCTCGCCTGGCGGTCGTTCATCGAGCGCCCTCCTCGACGCCCACATCTTCGGTGGCGCACGCCGACACCAGCGCCTCCCCGATCTCCTCGAGCCCCAGCACGCGCCCAACCGCGCCGGCCTCGATCGCGGCGCGCGGCATGATCGGGCACTCCGCGCTAGCCGGATCCTGGGCAATGGTCAGCCCACCCCGCGCCTGGATGCGTGCCAGCCCCGCGCTGCCGTCCTCGCTGGCCCCGGTGAGCAGAACGCCCACCGCGCGCGATCGGTAGGCGTCGGCCACCGACTCGAACAGGACGTCGATCGACGGGCGGCTGTAGCGAACGGGCTCGTCGATCGACAGCACGCACATGCCGCCCTCGACCAGCAGGTGGTAGTCGGGAGGCGCCAGCAGGACGCAGCCGGGCCAAAGCTCCTGCTTGTCCTCGGCGTCGGCTACCGCCAGCGGCCCGTGCCGGCCCAGCTGCTCGGCCAGCCGGCTGGCGCCCGGGTAGCGGTGAAGGGCCACCACCACGGGGGCGCCCAGGTCCCCGGGCAGCGAAGCCAGCACGCGGCCCAGAGCCGCCCCTCCGCCCCACGAGCCCCCGATCGCCACCACGCGCCCGACCATCACCCGATCCTGCGGTAGAGCCGGTGGTGGACGTCGAGCGGCTCGTAGTAGCCCTCGTAGCGCGTGAGCCTGATCGACTCCTTCTGGCCCAGCCCCAGGATCCCGAGCCGGTCCAGGCTGTCGTAGAACAGGCCGTGGACCCGATCCTGCAGCGGCCGCCCGAAGTAGATCATCACGTTGCGGCACAGGATCACGTGAAACTCGTTGAACGAGCGGTCCGAGACCAGGTTGTGCTGGGCAAAGACGACGTTGTCCTTGAGGCGGCGGCTCAGCCGCGCCGTGCCCTCCCGGGTGGCGTAGTAGTCCGAGAATGCGCCGCTACCCCCCGCCTTGAGGTAGTTCTGGGCGTACTCGCTCGCCTTCTCGACGGGGAAGTCCCCCGCCTCGGCCCGCTCGAGCACGGCGTCGTTGATGTCGGTGGCGTAGATGCGCGTGCGCTCGTACAGGCCCTCCTCGGCGAGAAGGATGGCCAGCGAGTAGGTCTCCTCGCCGGTCGAGCAGCCGGCGTTCCACACCCGGATGAAGGGATAGGTCCGAAGCAGCGGGGCGACCTTGTCCCGGAAGGCGACGAAGAAGTCCGGGTCGCGGAACATCGCGGTGACGTTGATGGAGAGCGCGCGCAGCAGCCGCTCCATGCACGCCTCGTCGTGCAGCACCCGGCTCTGCAGCTCGGAGACGGTGCTCAGGTGCTCCTCGGCCATCACGCGCCACAGCCGGCGCTTCAGCGAGCTGTACGCGTAGCCGCGAAAGTCGAACCCGTAGTGCCGGTGGATCCCCTCGAGCAGCAGCTCGATCTCCAGGATCTCCAGCTCGGGCTCGCCGTAGCCTCGGTCACGGTCGGCCATGTCGCACCGTGCCCGGACACGCCTCTAGCGGTACAGCCAGACGCGCACGAGCGATAGCAGCTGGTCGATGTCGACCGGCTTGGTGATGTAGTCAGACGCGCCGGCGGTGATGCTCTTCTCGCGGTCCCCCTTCATCGCCTTGGCGGTCAGGGAGATGATCGGGAGGCGCTCGTGCTCCTTCATGTGGCGGATGGCCCGGATGGCCTCGTAGCCATCCATCTCGGGCATCATGATGTCCATCAGCACGGCGGAGACGTCCGGATTGCGCCGCAGCGCGTCCAGCCCCTCCCGGCCGTTCTCGGCGAAGACGACGTCCATGCCCCGCGACTCGAGCGCGCTGGCCAGCGCGAACAGGTTGCGCACGTCGTCGTCGACCACGAGGATCTTCTTGCCCTGAAAGACGGCGTCGGCGGTGTGCAGCTGCTCGAGCATGCGCCGCTGGCGCTTGGGCAACTCGGCCTGGACGCGGTGCAGGAACAGCGACGTCTCGTCCAGCAGGCGCTCGGGCGAGCTGACGTCCTTGACGATGATCGTCTGGGCGTACTTCTTCAGACGCGTCTCCTCGCGCCGCGTGAGCTGCTTGCCGGTGTAGATGATCACCGGCAGGCTGTGGAAGCGCTCGTCGCTCTTGACCTTCTCGAGCAGGGCGAACCCGGTGGTCCCGGGCAGCTTGAGGTCGAGGACCATGCAATCGAAGGGCGCGCCCTGCAGCTGCTCGAGCGCCTCCTCGCTGGCGCCGGTCTCCACGATCTCGACGTCCGGCCCGCGCAGCAGCTGATTGATCGCCCCGCGCTCGGTCTCGTCGTCCTCGACGATCAGCAGGCGCTTGACCGGCCGGGCGGCGAACTCGGCCAGCGCCTCCAGCGCCTGCGACAGCGGCCCGCGCTCGCTGGTCTTCTCCAGGTGCCCGACGGCGCCGGCGCGCAGCACATGCTGGCGGTGCTCGGGCGGGGAGACGACCTGCACGGGGATGTGCCGGGTCGCGGCGTGGTGCTTGAGGTGGTGCAGCAGCGCCGAGCTGTCGGTGTCGGGCAGCTCCATGCCGAGCACGATCGCCTCGGGGCTGAACTCCTGAGCCATCGCCATTCCGGCGTCGCCGCGTAGGGCCACCAGGCACTTGAATCCCTGCTCGCGCCCCACCTCCATGGCCATCCGCGCGAAGTCGGCCTCGGCGTCGATGATCAGCAGGCTGCGATCTCCCGACTGCAGCGCGGCACGATCGTCCTCGATCTCGGCGCCGGCCAGGCCCTCGGCGTCGGCCGCCTGGGCGGTCTGCGGCGTGCTCGTGCCCCCGCCGTTGCCGCCCAGGATCGCCTCTATGGACTCCGGGCGAACCTCGGCGGGCACTCCGGGGGACGGGGTCGGCTCGGTGGCCTGCAGGGTGGAGGGCAGGTAGAGCGTGAACGTGGCGCCCTCGCCTTCGGCGCTATGCACGCGCAGCTCACCGCCCAGCAGGCGCGCCAGCTCGCGGCTGATCGACAGACCCAGGCCAGTGCCGCCGTAGCGTCGGCTGGTGGTGCCGTCGGCTTGCTGGAAGGCCTCGAAGATCACCCGCAGCTTGTCCTGGGCGATCCCCACCCCGGTGTCGGTCACCGAGAAGGCCACCACGCTCTCGGCGCGCTCGAGCTCGGGGTTGAGGTAGCGGATGTCGACGGGAGCCGGCCCGATCGAGAGCCTCACCGAGCCCTGGTCGGTGAACTTGAACGCGTTGGAGAGCAGGTTGCGTAGCACCTGCTGCAGGCGCTGGCCATCGCTGATGATCGCCTCCGGCGCTCCCGGGTCCAGCGCCACCTCGAACTCGAGCTTGGCCTCCTCGGCCACCGGGCGGAAGGTGCGCTCGATGTAGTCGCCCACATCGGCGAGCGGGACCTGGGTGACCTCGAGCTCCATCTTGCCCGCCTCCACCTTGGAGAGGTCGAGGATCTCGTTGATCAGCGCCAGCAGGTCGCGGCTGGCGGTGTTGATCGTGTCCGCGAACTCGAGCTGCTTGTCGTTGAGGTTGCCTTCCTCGTTGTCGCTGAGCAGCTTGGACAGGATCAGCAGGCTGTTGAGCGGCGTGCGCAGCTCGTGGGACATGTTGGCCAGGAACTCGGACTTGTACTTCGAGCTCAGCGCCAGCTGCTCGGCCTTCTCCTCCAGCCCCGCCCGGGCGAGCTCGATCTCCCGGTTCTTGATCTCGATGTCGCGATTCTGGGTCTCGAGCAGCTCCGCCTTCTGCTGGAGCTCCTCGTTGGTCTGCTGGAGCTCCTCCTGCTGGGCCTGCAGCAGCTCCTCGGAGGACTTCAGCGATTGCGCCTGCTCCTCGAGCTCGGCGTTGGAGCGCTTGAGCTCGTCCTGGCGCGCCTGCAGCTCCTCGGACTGGCTCTGCAGCTCCTGGGTCAGAGACTGGGACTGCTCCAGGAGCTCCTCGGTGCGCATGTTGGCGATCAGCGTGTTGAGCACGACGCCGATGGTCTCCATGAGCTGCTCGAGGAAGTCGAGGCTGACCTCGCTGAAGCGATGGAAGGAGCCGAGCTCGATCACCCCCAGCACCTGGTCCTCGAACAGGACGGGCAGGACGATGATGTTCACCGGCGAGGACTCCCCCAGCCCCGAGGTGACCTTGATGTAGTCGTCCGGGGCCTCGGTGATGAGGATGCTCTTCTTCTCCAGCGCCGCCTGGCCGACCAGGCCCTCGCCGGGCTTGAACTGGTTGGACAGCCGCTTGCGCCGTTTGTAGCCGTAGCTGGCCAGCAGGCGCAGCGGGCTCTCCTCGGCCTCGCCCTCCTGGGGATCGGCCATGAAGAACGCGCCGTGCTGACCCTGCACGGTCGGCGTCAGCTCGGACATGATCAGCCGGGAGACCGCCTTCAGGTCGCGCTGGCCCTGCATCAGGCCGGAGATGCGCGCCAGGTTGGTCTTCAGCCAGTCCTGCTCCTGGTTGCGCTGGGTGGTCTCGCGCAGGTTGGCGATCATCTGGTTGATGTTGTCCTTGAGCTCGGCCACCTCGCCCTGGGCCTCGACGGCGATCGACCGGGTCAGGTCGCCCTTGGTCACCGCGGTGGAGACCTCGGCGATGGCGCGCACCTGGGTGGTCAGGTTCCCCGCCAGCTGGTTTACGTTCTCGGTCAGCCCCCGCCAGGTGCCCGAGACGCCCTCCACCTCGGCCTGGCCGCCGAGCTTGCCCTCGGTGCCCACCTCGCGGGCCACCCGGGTCACCTCGGCGGCGAAGCTCGAGAGCTGGTCGACCATCGTGTTGATGGTGTCCTTGAGCTCGAGGATCTCGCCCCGGGCGTCGACGGTGATCTTCTTGGACAGGTCGCCGTTGGCCACCGCGGTGGTCACCTGGGCGATGTTTCGCACCTGGTCGGTGAGGTTGGAGGCCAGCTGGTTTACGTTCTCGGTCAGCCCGCGCCAGGTCCCCGAGACGCCCTCCACCTCGGCCTGGCCGCCTAGGCGGCCCTCGGTCCCCACCTCGCGCGCCACCCGGGTCACCTCGGCGGCAAACGCCCGCAGCTGGTCGACCATCGTGTTGATGGTGTCCTTGAGCTCGAGGATCTCGCCCTTGGCGTCGACGGTGATCTTCTTGGACAGGTCGCCGTTGGCCACCGCGGTGGTCACCTGGGCGATGTTTCGCACCTGGTCGGTCAGGTTGCCGGCCAGCTGGTTTACGTTCTCGGTCAGCCCGCGCCAGGTCCCCGAGACGCCCTCGACCTCGGCCTGGCCGCCCAGGCGGCCCTCGGTCCCCACCTCGCGCGCCACCCGGGTGACCTCGGCGGCGAACGACCGCAGCTGGTCGACCATC